>Ga0268299_1000204_pt1 | contig 231076 bp, 199 predicted proteins | sample NOBtaG_FD_193484 | JGI IMG/M metagenome (GOLD analysis project Ga0268299, IMG submission 193484) | Activated sludge microbial communities from bioreactor in Nijmegen, Gelderland, Netherland - NOB reactor | ecosystem: Engineered > Bioreactor > Aerobic > Activated sludge | place: Netherlands... | reverse complement strand
GCACTGCCGCCTTGACCAATGTCGTTTACGTTGCCGGATCGGTTTCGGCTTCATCGGCGGGAACGACCTTGACCACGTCCAATTCCGTGACCTGGAGCGGCACGCTGGCTGCGGGAGCTTCGGTGACGGTCAGCTACATGGTGCAATTCTCCGACACGGCTCCGCCGCAATCCTTGGCAACTGTCGTGTTGACCGCCACGGCCAATGGCCAACCCGTGCAGGGCAACAACACGATCAGCGCCATACTCAATTGCCAGGGAGTAGGGCCGGGAGGAATCATCCCTGCGACTTCAGAAGCGAGCGATCAAAAAGCCGGTTCGGTGCTGGTTTACAACATTTACACTTCGAGCACCGATCCGACTCGGCAGAACACTCGCATCAACATCACCAACATTCACCCGACGCGCCCGGCGTTCGTCCACCTCTTCTTCGTGGCCGAAGGCTGCGCGGTAGCCGACAGTTATATCTGCCTGACCGGCAATCAGACTGCCAGCTTCCTGGCGTCCGACCTTGATCCGGGCACGACGGGTTATCTGGTGGCTGTGGCGGTGAATCCCATCGGCTGTCCGACCAGTTTCAATTACCTGATCGGCGACGAATACGTGAAGTTCAACACCGGTCACGCAGCGAATCTGGGCGCGATTGCGTTCTCGCAATTGGCGGGCGGGATTGAAATGTGCGACCAGAATTCGGTGACGGCGACGCTGAGGTTTGACGGCGTAAGCTACAACCGTACTCCGGCTGTGCTGGCGCTGGACAACGTAGGTTCGCGCGCTGACGGCAACGACACGCTGCTGATTTTGAACCGCATCGGCGGCAATTTGGGAATCGGCGCAGCGAGTCTCGGATCGCTCTTCGGTATCTTCTACGACGATGCTGAAAACGCGCTGAGCTTCTCTGTGACTGGCGGTTGCCAGTTCCGCAGCGTGCTCAACAACAACTTCCCGCGCATCACGCCTCGCTTCGAGACGTTTGTTCCTGCCGGACGCACTGGCTGGTTGCGCATGTACAACCAGACGGGCGTCATCGGCATGACTGGATCGGCGATCAACTTCAACGCCAACGCGGCCAGCTCCGCTGGAGCGTTCAATCAGGGGCATAACCTGCATCACCTGACGTTGAACAACGGAATGAGTTACATCGTCCCGGTCTTCCCGCCTAGCTGCTAACCTGATGTAAAGACGCAAATTCTTGCGTCTTTATACAAATCACAAACGCCGAGTCGGACTCAAATCCGGTTCGGCGTTTTGTTTTGTAGCCAGATTTCTTTGCCGTCAGGAGTGGCTTCCAATCGGCGGGAAAGACTGATTTGAATCAGTCCGCGGTGGCTGAGCGCGGTGATTTCCTGTTTGGCAGTGGTTTCATCAATGTCTTCTTCGCCCGGCAACATTCGGTCAACAATCCATCCTGCCATCCCTATGCGCTCGCTGCCGACCGAAACTGCCAATTGTTCGGGGCTGTACCGCCCGCTTAACTCCGTGACTATGCCGAGCAACGCCAGAGCTGCGCGGCTGAGTTCGTCTGAAATCGGTTCAACCGATTCAACTGCCTTTGCGACGGGAATGATTCGCAGCGCGCCATCGCTGAGCGGCAGTGATGTTTGGCTTGATTGCGGTCGCTCAAATCTTTCCGACGGGAGTTCGTAATCGCCGCGAAGTCCTCGCCCGATTTGGCGTTCGTAAAGCAGCAATGTGCAACTGGCATCGAGCGCGGCATATTCCAGTTGGTCGCGCGTCAGCGGGCGACGGCTCCAATCGCTGCGTTGTTCGGTTTTGTCCAGCGCAAAGCCCAGATGCGTTTCCACCTGCACTTTCAGCGAACACTTTTTTTCTCCGCTGCGTCGCGCAGCCAGCATGGTGTCGAAAATCGGCGAAGTGAAAATTCCATAGTGCCGAGCCAGCTTCATGGCATCGAAACTGGCGTTGTGAATCACTTTTGGGGTCAAACTCAATTCCAGCGGAGTGCGCAACGCGGACAAATCCATGCCAACCAGCGTGTCAATGATCGCCACGCGAATGGGCGAAGCCGCATCTTCACGAAAACCTAGCTGCACCAGCGCCACACGCTCGGCGTCACGATCCCACCAATTGATGGTTTCGATGTCCAAGGCCAACGCCGGAACAGTTTGCAGCCGTTCGATCAATGCAGCCAGATTGTGTTGATCCACAACGTATTCGACCGTTTGATTCACCATTGCCGGCTATCTTCTTTGATCGTTCGGCGACGAGCAAGCCATCCATCGCAAACTTTTTTGGCCGGGTTGTAACCTTTCTGGACGCTGGTTCGTGATACCGGCGAAACATGGTTTTTTTCAAGAAGGAGACAACGATGAGCAAAAACGTGATTGTGGTTGGCGGAGGCCTGGCCGGATTGGTTGCTGCCAACTTCGCTGCAAATGCCGGAGCCAAAGTTACGCTGTTTGAAAAATCGCACCTGACAGGCGGGCGAGCGACGACGACTGAAAAGCATGGAATCAAGTTCAATCTGGGGCCGCACGCGCTGTATCGCGGCGGTCAGGCATACAACGTTCTGCGCGAACTGGGCGTTGATGTAACGGGAGGTATTCCCAAAGTCGCCGGCACAGTGGCTGTTCGGGACGGACAAAAACACGCTTTGCCGGGCGCTCCACTTTCGTTACTGACGACCGGTTTGTTTGGCATCGCGGCCAAACTCGAAGCGGCAGGTTTGCTGAGTTCGCTTCCAAAAGTTGATGCGGCGAAATTCAATCACCTGACCGTGCGTGAATGGCTGGATCGGGAAATCCGCTCCGCGGAGTTGCGGCAATTCATACAGGCTTTTTTTCGGCTTGGCACTTACGCCAACGATCCCGAACGCCAAAGCGCCGGGTTGGCGCTGGCTCAATTCCAGATGGCGTTGAAATCTTCAGTGCTGTATCTAGATGGCGGATGGCAGATGTTGGTCAATGGTTTGCGCGCCAAAGCCGAGCAGGCCGGAGCGCAAATCATTTCGGAATCTCGTGTCGTCAATGTGCAGGTTCAATCGGGTCGAGCAACCGGTGTGCGGTTGGCAGATGGTTCCGGACACGTTGCCGACGCCATCATTATCGCGGCCAGTCCCGCCGAAGCCGCTGAACTGGCCGAGAATGACTCGTTAAGCGATGTTGCGAAAACAGCCATTCCGGTCAAAGCAGCTTGCCTGGATATTGCTCTCGAACGATTGCCTCAGCCGCAGACGACCTTTGCGCTGGGCATTGATCGTCCGTTGTATTTGTCTGTGCATTCGACTGCGGCCAAACTCGCCCCAGCAGGCCAGGCAATGATTCACGTGGCAATGTATCTGGGAGCGGAAGTTCCTGCCGACGTAAACGCTGTCGAGCGCGAGTTGGAAGAATTGCTTGATCTGGTACAACCCGGTTGGCGGCAAGTGTTGATCGAACGACGCTTTATGCCTTCGCTGACGGTGGTGAATGCTTTGGCGACGGCGGAGCAGGGAGGATTGACAGGCAGATTCGGCCCGGCAGTTCCCGGCATCGAAGGTTTGTTTGTCGCTGGTGATTGGGTTGGCGCGGACGGCTGGTTGGCGGATGCCAGTGCCGCCAGCGGAAAATGCGCCGCGGAATTGGCTGTTCAAACGCCGAATAAAGCCATGGCAAAAACTGCGTGAACTGGTCAGGCAAGCATTTCCATTTGCCAGTTGATGTTTTTCATTGGCCATTGCTGAAACCGAACCCCGCTCTGCGCCAATGAAAAATGCCAACTGGCAAATGACCGATGGAAAATGAAAAAGAACAGTTTATTGATCGCGGCTTGGTCTTATTGCAATTCGCCGGTCGGCACGGACATTTCGACTTCCTGGTAATCGCCCGAAGCCGCAGCGCCGACGGCGTGAACGCGGAATTTGGCGACCAGTTTCAAATCCGTCCGCAGCGAATGAAAGACGCTGCAATACTTGCCGATGGAAAGATTGATGGCGCGCGCCAGCTTGTCCGGGTTGATGCCGTCGCCCCAGGCGTCGAACGCCACGCGCACGTTTTCGACATAACGAGGCGCAGTGGGTCGTCGGTCGCCATCCACGACGATTTCCAGTTTCTGAAGCGGCGTTTTGACTTTTTCCATAATCACCACCACGTCAATCGCCGCGCACGCGCCCAAAGCTTCCATCAGGATTTCCACCGGACTTGCGCCAGCTTTGCGGTCGCCGTCGAGCGCCGTTTCCTGACCGGTCGAATTCACCGCCGTAAAAGCCAATCCGCCAGTCCAATTCAGTTTCACCGTAACATCGTCCATTTTGCCAAAGTCTCCTTATTGAGTTCGCCCTTGCCGTTGCGATGCGGGCAGAGCTTTGCGCGGAAGTTTTTCGTTCCGCATAGCCGCATTGTACGCGAACACCGCCACCACCGTAGCCATCTGCACCATATCATCCCGTTGCACATGGTCAACCGTGTCCATGTTGGAATGGTGCGTGCGCGAATTGTACTCCAAACGCTCCTGAATGAACTGAAACGCAGGCAAACCGATTGCATCAAAAGCGACGTGATCGGTGCTGCCAACCGAACGCGGCCCCAACAGATTCACGCCCAGATCGCCGAGCGGTTCTATCCATTGTTCAAAGATGCGTTTGACGGCCAGATTGCCCTGCATCCATACGCCCCGAATCCGTCCCGTGCCGTTGTCTATGTTGAAATACGCCGATAGCTTTTCGTGTTCGGGTTTGAGTTGCATCGTCGTAGGATCGGCAAAATGCTCTCTGGCATAAGCGCGCGAACCCAGCAAGCCCTGCTCTTCGCCGCCCCACAAGGCGATGCGAATCGTCCGCCGAGGTTTTGCGCCGACGGTTTTCAGAATTCGCAGAGCTTCCATCATTGCCGCCGAGCCGGTGGCATTGTCCGTCGCTCCGGTGGCGGAATGGTGCGAATCGAAATGCGCGCCGATCATCACCACTTCGTCTTTCAAATCCGTGCCGGGAATTTCGGCAATCAGGTTGAAGCCATTTTTTGTTGTTTCGTCGTGAAACTGCGCCTGGATGTTCAACTCGACTTTGACCGGAACGCCTTTTTCCAGAATGCGAATCATGCGGTTGTAATGTTCGACAGCCAGCACAACTGATGGCGGAACTCTGCCAGCGTTCTGATCGCGCGGTCCGCCCGACCCGACAAAGATCGTTCCGCCATCCACGCGCTGTGTCTGCCAACTCATTTCGCTGCCACCGGCAGACATATCGCCATCGCTGCCACGATCAAACACCGCCGCGACTCCTTCAGCCAGCAGAAAATCGCGCAGCTTGTTTTGAAATCCCGCTTGCGCGCGAAAGTCGCCGTCATCGCCCGTTGCCGCGCCACGTCTGGCCGCTGGAATTGGCGTTGTCCCGACTTCCTTGATGTCGTCTTCGGTCATTTTTAACGCGATGCGGCCTTCCAGCATTCGCACTTGCCGAGCCGGTTGCAACAGCACGGCTTTGCCTTTCAGCTTGCCGCGAAACTTTTCAAAATCGCTTTCGGCGCGAATCGGCGCGTAAACCACATCGGCGTTGATCGTTCCAGCAGTTCCGGGCGTCCATGATTTCGGATAGCCAATCAGCGGTGACACCTGTGGTTCGGTCATGTGCGCGTTGAACCGTACCAGCGACCAGCCTTTGCCGAAAGCGAACTCTTCTTCGTGAATGTTGGCCAAACCCCATTCGTTGAATTTCTTCTGCGCCCATTGGCTGGCCTGTTTGATGGCGGGTGAACCGGTCAGGCGCGGGCCGTAAACATCCGACAGCCAACTGATGTGTTCCATGACCTGCGAACGGGTCAAACCTTCTTCGCGGATTTTGGCGATCATCGCGTAATCAAGCTGTTCGTCCTGCTTGCCTTGCGCCAGAGCGACAGGCATCGAAAGCGCGAACGCCAACAGCAAAACGACTGCCAGGCGAATTTGACGAGTGAGTTTCATAGCCGGGTCTCCAGTTTCAATTGATGTACTTCGTTTCAGTAGTTTCTAGCATTTCCAGTTGCGGTTGTTCTTCGTCCACGCTCCAGATTTCCAGCAATTCGCGCGGAACTTCGGTGACGAATCTTGACGGGCGATGCAACACGGTTTGCCGCGAACGGTCGCTTTCGACCAGCGGAAAGCACACGTACAACTCATCCTGCGCGCGGGTCAGCGCCACGTAAAACAATCGGCGCTCTTCTTCTTCGCCTTCGATGTCGCGCAAACTGCGGCTGGAAGGGAAGCGACCGTCGGCAGCCCAGATCATAAACACCACGCGCCATTCCAAACCCTTGGCTTGATGCACCGAAGACAGCGCCAGCCGTTCGTCTTCGTCGCCGCCTTCGATCACATCTTCGCCGACAGTAGCTCCCGGCGGAGCAAAGCGTTCGGTGTTCAACAAGGCCAGTTCGCTCAGAAAGGCATCGGTCGTATCGTACCGCCCGGCGAAATTCGCCAGTTGCCGCAAATCTTCTTCGCGGGCGTCGGCGTTTTCAAAATTGGCTTGCAGGTATTCGACGTAACCGCGCGTCAAAACCAGTTCGATCTGTTTGGCCGGATTGTTCAGAGTTTCCATCGCGGTCAGGTCTCTGATGAGTTCGGCAAATTCGCGCCAGCCAGCCGCAGCGCCTTTCGGCAAGGCTTTGGCGAATTCGTCGGTTCGCACCAGCGCCAGCGGCTCTTCGGCGTAAGCCAGCCGTTCCCACACGCGCGAAGCCGTCGCGTTGCCGATTTTCGGAATCAGCTTCAGCACGCGCTTCCAGGCCAGTTCATCGCGCGGATTGACTACCAATCGCAGGTAAGCCGTTATGTCTTTGATGTGTGCCTGCTCGAAAAATCGCACGCCGGAGCGGATGTCATAGGGAATGCCGCGCCGCGTCAGTTCCAACTGCAATTCCAGCGAATGAAAGTGCGAACGATACAGCACAGCCATTTCGTCCAGCGGCACGCCTTCATCGCGCAAATCCAGAATTCGCGCGGCGACAAACGCGGCTTGTTGTTCGGTATCGCGCGCCGGAATCAGAGCAGGCGTAAAACCCCGGCTGGGTCGTTTGGCTTGCAGATGTTTGGGGAATTGCTGGCGATTCATCGAAACCGAAGCGTTGGCCAGCATCAGAATTTCCGGCGAAGATCGGTAATTGTTTTCCAGCTTGGACAACTGCGCGTCGGGGTAGCGTTTTTGAAATTCGAAGATGTTTTTGAAGTTCGCGCCGCGCCAGCCAAAGATGCTTTGCGCGTCGTCGCCGACCACCATCAGGTTGCGATGTCTGGCGGCGACCAAATCAACAATCTCGGCCTGCAAGGTGTTCGTGTCCTGATATTCGTCCACCAGCACGTGCTGGAACTGTTCCTGATAAATCGCGGCGATGTCGGGTTTCTCGCTCATCAATCGTTTCCAGTTCAGCAGCAAATCGTCGTAATCCATGGCGTTGCGTTCCAGTTTGCGCTGTTGGTAAAGCTGTTCAACCCGGCGAATCTGAGCGGTCAGCATTTCGAAGTGGGGATATTTGGCGACGATCAATTGATCCAGCGGCGTGTCGGTGTTGGTGGCGAAGCTGAACATTTCGCGCAGCACTTCGCCTTTGGGAAAGCGCCGAGCGCGCGTGTCAATTGCGGCTTCGTCAATGCAGGAATCAATCAGGTCTTTTGAGTCTTCGGCGTCGAGGATGGAAAAGTTGTTTTCGTAACCCAGGCTGACGGCGTGGCGGCGCAGCAAACGATTGGCTATGGAATGAAAAGTCCCGCCCCACACGCGGCGAACGTCTGTGGCCAGCAGGGTTTCAACCCGGCTGAGCATTTCGCGCGCGGCACGATTGGTGAACGTGACCAGCAAAATCCGCGCGGGGGCCACCCCTGCTTCGATCAAACGCGCAACGCGATAAGTCACCACGCGCGTCTTGCCCGAACCTGCTCCGGCAATAACCAGCAGCGGCCCGGCTCCGGCCATGACCACTGCGCGCTGTTCGTCGTTCAACGCTTCGCGGTAATTGATGAGCGTCTGGCGCGGAACGTCCGTTTTGATGACGTACTTTTTCATCGCGAAACGCGGCACTCCAAATGCTGTACCGACGGATTACTTCTGGTTGGATGCGTTCATCGCCGGGACATACATGCGTTCGGTGTATTCCTTGACCATGCGACGGGCGCTGAACGTCGGCGCATCAGTGCGAATGGCTTCTTTCAGCAGATGAATCCAGCGGCGCGGAATGCCGTCGCTGTCGCGGTCGAAATACAGCGGCACGACTTCGGTTTCCAGCACGCGGTACAGCGCATCGGCGTCGGCTTCGTCGCGCTGTTCTTCGGTGACGCCTTCGGGCAAGCCGGAATCAATCGCCCAGCCGTTGGTTCCCTTGTAACCTTCGTACCACCAACCGTCCAGCACGCTCAGATGCGGCACGCCGTTCAGCGCGGCTTTCTGGCCGCTGGTTCCGCTGGCTTCCAATGGAACGCGTGGATTGTTCAGCCACACGTCAACGCCGCGAACCAGATGTTTGGCGACGTGAATGTCGTAATTCTCGACAAAGGCGATGCGACCGCCCAGATTGTGATCGCGCGCCAGTTCGTAAATTTCGTGAATCAGGCTGCGTCCGGGCAAATCCGCCGGATGCGCTTTGCCTGCAAAGATGATCTGAACCGGTTTCCATTCGTCGTGGAAGATTTTCTTCAACCGTTCGAGGCTTTTGAAAATCAGAACCGCGCGTTTGTAAGTGGCAAAACGCCGGGCGAATCCGATGGTCAGGGCGTCGGGATTGAGCAGGGTTCCGCCTGTCAGCACTCTCAACGGCCCGGCGGTTTCGGTGATCCAGTTCTGGCGGATGCGTTCCCGCATGAAGTTGAACAGCTTGTGTTTCAACTGTTGTTTAGCCTGCCACAATTCGGTGTCGGGGATCTCGTGAATGCGTTCCCACAACGTCGGGTCGTCGTGTTTCGCCAACCAATCGTGCCCCAGGTGTTTGGCAAACAACCGGTTCATTTCCGGCGCGATCCAGGTTGGCGTGTGGACTCCATTGGTGATGTGAGTGATGGGAACTTCGTCTTCGGTGCGATCCGGCCACATCGAATGCCACATCTGTCTGGACACACGTCCGTGAAGCCGGCTGACGCCGTTGCATCTGCCCGACAACCGCAATGCGAGCGCGGTCATATTGAAATTCGGCGAACCGCCGTCCGGGTGTTCGCCCAAGGCGAAAAACTGTTCCCTGTCCAATCCCAACTCTTCCCAATACCCGGCAAATTGCGTTTCGACCAGATGAAACGGAAACGCATCGTGACCGGCAGGAACGGGCGTGTGCGTTGTAAACACAGTAGTTTCGCGCACAGCTTCGGCGGCCTCTGTGAAGCTTTGGCCGTTTTGCGCCAGCGCGCGAATTCGTTCCAACATCATGAATGCCGCGTGGCCTTCGTTGGCGTGAAACACCGCTGGACGAATTCCCAACCGTTCCAGCATTCGCACGCCGCCAATGCCGAGCACGATTTCCTGGCGGATTCGCATTTCCTGATCGCCGCCGTACAAACGCGAAGTCAATTCACGATCCCACGAATGATTTTCTTCGACGTTGGCATCCATCAGGTAAACGGAAACCGATCCCAGTTTGACCCGCCAGACCGCGACGTGAACGCAACGGCCTCCGACTTCCACTTTCAACAATCCGCCTTCGCTTTCGCGCGAAATCACAGGTTCCAGCGGCGTTGACGAATAATCCAGCGGTTCGTAAATCGAATCCTGACGACCTTCGCCCGTAATGCGCTGTATGAAATAACCGAGCTGATAGACGAATCCTACGCCGACCAGTGGCAAACCTATGTCGCTGGCTTCCTTGCAATGATCGCCGGCCAGAATGCCCAAACCGCCGGAATAAATCGGCAGCGAAACGTGCAATCCGAATTCCGCCGAAAAATAGGCAATCGGTCGGTCGGCCAGTTGTGGATATTTTTCAGAAAACCAGGTTCCTTTTGCGGTGCGAGCTTTGTCGAACGCCAGCATCGTTCCGTCGTAATGCCGCAGAAACGTCGGATTGGCGGCGGCGGCTTCGAGTTTGGATGGCGAAATCTGCTGCAAAAACTTGACGGGATTGTGGTGCATCAATTCCCACAGGGTTTTGTCCAGATGCTGGAACAGCAGGTCGGCATCGGGATGCCAACTCCACCATAAATTATTGGCCAGTTCGCTCAATCGTTCGATGCGAACCGGCAGGGCACGCTCAGTATTATTGCTCATTGCTGTTGTCCGTTCTTCATTTGAATGGGCGCTGCGACCAGCCACTGTGATGAGGGAAGGCGGTCGAGCATAGAGTTCACGACTTCGAGCCGTGAGTATATGGCCGAAAGCGCTAACCGAGCCGAAACTTTACCGGCCATGTCTGCTACCGTCAACCACGCGAATTTCGATGCTTTTTGGAAATTGGACTCGAAGGAAAGAAATAAATGGTGGGGATGGTGGGAATCCCTTCCACTTCTTTAGCCAACTCATAGCAGCGACGCGACATGTGCAAATACTGCTGTGAATATTGATCGTTATGCGTTTTCTCTATATTCTCTTCAGTTCTACCAATTCTCTCTGGTGCGCGATAGAAATAGACACCAAACAGACACCAAACCAGACATATCGTTGTTAACTCTCCTAATCGTCGCTGGAATGCCATTTAGAATATCCTGAGTGAAAGTCAGTATCTTCTCCAGCGCGTTGTTTGATAATACTCATCTCTCTTTGGTGACACAACGGACTTCGCAGAGGGACACAAGGCCCCCCCTCGTTCCCATTTTTGATTCAGACGGATGCTCTGGAAGACGTCAACGCCCTTCAACAATTTGAAAGAGAGCGCCGGTTTTCTGAGGTGAGTTGCTTGTTGTGCGAAGCAAGTAGGCAGAATTGGTCCGGCTGTGTGAAGAGGAATTATCGAGTCATCAGTGGAGATATGCCATTTGGCCTTTGACGCTGTTTATTTTTGGTGATCGGATTTATTGAATGACTTGGGCAGATAGGTTTGCTCTTCAATCCATTTCACTATTTGCCATTTGATAAATCTGATATTCGATTGAATGCGAACATAAGGTATCAACCCACAAGCCACATATCGGTAGATCGTCTTCTGATCTATCTTCAGAAGCGCCTCCAACTCCTTCGCCGTGAGCAATTCACTTAGGGTCAACGACAAATTGCCGTCCTTTGCTTTTCCGGCGTCAGCCGTAGAAGCTTCGATCACGAGACTGCGTTGTGTAGCCGCCTTTGATTTCATTTTGTATTACCGCTGAAAAACAAGGTCGAGTTCGACTGTGCGATCCGATTGATCGCCGCGCTCGTGAGACACAATTTGATGGTTGGGCAGTTCGGAACTGAGAACATCTCTCAGGCTGTCAAACTGCCATTCGCGGTTTGAGTTCACATACGCCGATTGAACACCGGATGCCGCCCGGTTTGACACTTCATCTTCTTGTTGAATCTGTACGTGGCCAACTATGGACGCGCTCAATGCAAGAGCATGTGCCGCCTCGAATTTCGGCCGCCCTAGCATTGGAGACTCGACGTGTGCAGATAAAGAATTGTCACTTCGGAGAACAACTTCTTCCTGGTGAGATTGCCGGTCCGCATGCTTCAATTCCAATTCGCGACGCAGCTCGTCGAGCAACTCAAACCCCCGGTAAACATCTTCACGGGTTTGTGCCGCATACAGATCAAGTTCTGACAGCCTGCGCGTATCAGTTCGGCCGAGCGAATTGATCGCCGTTTTGGAAAACTGCTTTCGGTCTTCGAGCGCTATGGTCAATGCGGCAGGGTGATCTTTCAACCGCTCTTCAGCAGGAAGAATCTTTTCCTCAACAAAAGCATTCCGCACTCTTCGCGCAATGCTTGCTCGTTCTTGAAGGTGTTCTTGCAAATGGGAAATCGTATCACTGATTCTCACCGCTTCAGGAAGAGGAGTCCGGTCAAACACTTCGTCGGGAATAAGGCTTTCCCAAGCTTGATTCCTCGCTTGTAATCGAATCTCATCTCGCATTTTCTCCGGCAAAATGGACCGAGCCTCAGTAATTGAGAGATCATTTCGCGGTTGTCCGCTGAGTCTGGACACGGTTTCATTGAGCAATTGCCGCTCATTTCTCCCCATATTTGCCATATATTCCCGGAATGAACGGCTCTCCGTTGGAGCTTTACCAAATTCACGCCCGGTGAGGTGGCCGGTTCTTCCCTCGGTTGCAACAAAACTTTTCGGGCGATCATCAGGCAATGATTTAAGCAGACTCTTCTTTCGCTCTTCGGAAACTTCAAACAAGTAGGCACGTTCGTGAGGAGCAATTTGCTGACTAAGGTGAAACAGATTCACTCTGCCGACTGCCCTAACTTGCTCGTTCAGTATGCTGGCCTGGAAGTGCGCCACGGCTCTGGTCGTCCTCCGCGAATCCAGTTCCTGAAGTATTGTCCTGAGTGGGTCGGATGGTTCAACCCGACCGTCATGGAGAGCAATAGTGCGTTGCGATCGCTCAGTTCTCGAGATCCCGTAGCTAAGCCGCAGATCGCGCATTTCTCTCGTGTGGTGGTCTGGGGCGCGCCCGTTGAAAAGCAGATTCCTCTCCCAAACATTCAGTGGCATTACTTCAGGCGGCGAGTAACGATTGGGATCAGCACGATGCCGCCGCAACTCCTCACTTCGCTGTTGATTTGAGCGCAGAACTAATGCGGCGGCACGGCCAAGCGCTTCGGGCGTGGTGGAATTGATGATCGTCGCACGCGCTTCACGGAAAACAGTGGATGTATTGAGCGCTCGCGTTTCGGGATCGCGCAGACGTGCGTCAATGTATCCCTTGAGAAAAGTCGCACTCTTGCTTCGTTCTTCCAACTCATGGTTCGTCAGATCGTGAGCGGCAAAGTGAAAAAACGTATTATCTATGGCTTTGAAAAGTGAGTCCCGACTGACACCGCTTTCCAGCCGATGGTCAATCTCCGGAATCGTTTTGATGACGATTCGCTCTTTCGTTTCATAGCTGAGTCCCGCCGGAAATCGCAGCGATTCATCACGCAGGGTGACCTTGCGTGACGCCACACTCATTTTGCCTTCAAAGCCCTCGACAGAGCGATCTTCATCGGAAGCAAGCTCTCCCGCCTTTTCAGCTTCAATGGACTCAACACTCTCTCTCGTTTCAAACTCCGCCATCTCGGCGGCCATCACTCGCATTTCTTCGATTGTGCGCTCCAGCTTTTCAGAACGTTCGCCCTCACGATCCTGACCGAAACGATTGCCTCTTTCGTCGCGGGCAATACGATCGTAGTAGTGTTTGAAGACCGCGATCCGCATCCTTGTATCCGCAGTCTCGCCGCCGATGGCGAGCGCAAGCGCGTGAAACTCTTGCGCCCGCTCAAGGTCGCCAATCCTTTCCTGGGCGTATGAAAGCGTCGAAATGAAAGGCGTCTCGCGGTCGTCGCGCAACTCATATTCTTCAGCCGGAATTGTAAGCACATCGCCCTTGATCTCGGCCCCATGCTCGTAAAGGTCTCGTATTGCCTGGCTTTCTTTGCCGAGCCAGTCTGCGTGCTCAATTGGTGTCCGATAGTCAGGATCATCCAGGCTTGGGGTCTTCAACGCAGAACGAATGTCACGGGGTTGCAGACGTTCATTTTCTTCAGGTATCGGGCCGCGCTCAATGATCTCAAGCATTAACTCACGCCCGCCGAGCGATGGATTACGCTCGGCTAACTCCATCAACCGCAAATCGGAATTGTCCTGTATTGCTTTGGACATTTTTCTGCTCGGCCTTATCGTTCAAAACTCATCGCCTGCTTCCGATCAAATTGTTCGGCGAAATCATCACGGCGTTCCACCACGCCTTGGGCAGGATCAATGAAGCCTTCGTTACCAACAGAGTCCAGGATGCTCGCGGCCTCTCGTTCATCAACGACAATCGTTCGAGAATATTCTTTGCGGACTGCGCTCGGTGCGCGCATCTCGGAATCGTCACGACTACTTGCAAGCGATTCGCGATAGAGCATCTCGTAATGTTCACGAAGCGCCGGATCGGTCTCCTTTAATGCCTGAAGCTCAAGCTTGCCGATTTCCCCGGCCGTAAACTGCGGACGCGGTACGGCCATCCATGGATTCTGACGGGCAAATTCGCGCTCGTACTCGTGCGCATCCTCTTTCAGAATCGCGTGAATCGCAGAGGTTTCTTCATAGCGCTGCGCCAAGCGATTGCCGTAATTATCAACCGCAATGGCAACCCGCCGATACTTTTCGCTTCGCTCGATCAGAGGCCGAAAGAGGTGTTCAAGCGGAGTGCGCGGCTTAACATCGGCCATTCGTGCCAATCCGATCTCTTGCGAACTGTCATCCTTCACAATCACCGTTACCTGATCGCGCTGGTCGGTGAACTTCTGCAATCTCGCCTGCGCTTCACGCACGGCGATTCCAGCCATTACTTCACGAGCCATCACTCGCCCAACGCGCTCGACAGGCAGAATCGGCAAGCCACGAAATGCACGCGCATCGTGTTCTCGTTCCAGTTCTATCAGCGTTTGATAGAACTGCGGATCGCGGCGACGTTCTGCATGCGCGGCGATTTCTTTCATTTCCTGTTCCGTGAACATCGGCGCAGGCAGCTTGCGGTCTTCATTCAAGTATCGTGCTTCTTCTCTCGCGAACATTTCGTTCAAGGCGCCAACGGTCTCGGTTTTATGTTCAATTCGAGCCGTAAGATTGGTCCGCTCTTCGTGAATCTTCTGCAAAACCTGCTCGCGCCACTCGGTCAATTCACCAACTCTTTCCCTGGCATCTCCGCGCTTTTGATCGTCCCAATGAAGTTTTCTCGCGCCGATGAACTTCGCTTGATCCGATGCCTGGGCCAAAGCCTTTTCAACGTCGGCATGTGAATTATTGGCTCGCTCCCCGGACAAGGCACCTCTCTCCATTCCATCATCCACTGTCCATTGGCGGATATGCTTCGTTTCCTCAAAAACGCCGAGCGCCTGCCGCTCAACCATCAATGACGAATGTGCAACAAATTGCTGCGCTCTCAATCGCCCCATTTCTCCGTCGGTGCGCGTCGGCGAATCTTTTTCAGCGGCCAAATTCATACGAATCTCTTCCAGGTTTCGTAATCTTTCAGTGTCTCCATTCAATATCGCCCGCTCCTGCAAGCGAGCCAACTCAGATCGCGTCAGGATCGGCGTTGGAATTGCGGATCCCGCCTTTTGATACTCCCGACTGATTGCTTTTGCCTTGCTGAATAGAAGCTGCGAAGCGTCAACTGACCGTTGTAATTTCAACTCAGTCCATTCAAGGTCTTCGCGGCGCATCTCACGAATCTTATTGATCGTGGGCTTATACCTCTCAATCTCCTGAGCAAAGACTTCGTTTCGCAGCTCTCTTCTCGCTTCAGGCTTCCAATCCGATGTTAGTCTCAACGCCTCGAGGTTGGCCTTTGCTTCCGCTCTCAACCGCAGATCGTGTTCGGACAGCCATCGGCTTTGCCCCCGCGCATCAACAATCCTGTATCGGCGATGCTCACCGTATGTGATGGCGGCTTCATGCACCTCCTGCAACCGCTCGATGTTGTCTTTCGCCACCATTGCTTTTCCGAGGATCAATCGGTCTCCGCTCAACTTCTGGTCATTTCTTTTCCGCTCTCCTTGCGCACGCTCAATGTTCCGTTCGAGATGTTTCCCAAAGGCCAGACTCAACGCTCCAGGATTGTGAACGCGCTCGCCACCTGGCGTGCTCGACCAACTCAAGCGCAAATCTCTCTGAAGCGCATTCAGCCGCTTTTGTCGTCCTGTCTCGCGCTCAACATAGTCATGATGTATCAACAGATGAACGTGCGGATTGTCAGTGTTGCGGTGGATACCGGCGACCCAACGAAGCTCATCCGCGTTGAAGAAATTGGCCATATCTTTCAAAGCGTTTCGCGTCGTCTCTCGAACTCCTGCTTGCTTCGATTCTTCGTCAGTACCCAGCCGGTTGAAATCATCTTCTTTCTCAAGACTGATGACGACGTGGAGCACCTCAGTTGCATTCGGTTCCCGTCCATTTCCGAGCAGATGATTGGCTTGGGGATAATTCAATTTGTCATCGCTGGCGGAAAAGAGTTTGCGCGCTTCTACGCCTTCTCGTTGCTCATCGCGGTCGCGTGTAGAGATATAGCGAGCGGCGTGGCTCACGCCGGTTCCACCATTCCCTTTTTTGATCACGCAAACAACATTCATCACGTTCTCTCTATCAGTTCCGAAGTAGGTTGATCAGCAAGAATTCTCTTCATCAAGTCCTGTGATTGCCGAAGCCCCGTCTCGTCATAACCGGTAAGCTGCTGTTTGATCTCTTCGGGACCAAGGTCATCTTTCTGCATTCCGACGGTCATCAAAACCTTCACGATGCTCTCTGTTACGATTGCTCTTTGCAGAAGGTGTGCCAACAATCCCTGCAAGACATCCGATCTTTGTCCGCCACTGGGACCATCAGATGATTGCCGTTCAGAAGCTATTCTCGTCGGACTACTCTCGATCATCAGGCGAAGCTCAGCGAGTGCATTCATCAATGGGTTGAGGCCATCGCTGATTGCTTCCTGATGGATTCTGCGAAGGTAATTTTCGCCTTCGTCCCGACCGATCGCACGTAATCGGCGCAGCCGCAGCGCCTCGTGAACAAGTTCGCGGATTGTGTCACTGCGACATTTATTTTCAGCGTTGGAAAGTGCGGCGACTTCGCGCAAATCGTCAACGAAAAGTTTGGTTGTGCTCGATGACGAAGCTACCAGGCGAGGTCTTTTTTTGAGCGGCATTTGCAATCTCCTTTTCGCTTTTTGTTACTTCCATTGTCAGGGCCTTGACGACGATCAAGGATTGGCAACCGCTGTTCCTCAGCAGACCGCTATCCCGAAGCCTCCCACTAATTGCCGATCAAGAGGCAAGGTTGATCGTGGCTGAAAGACCTTAAAGACCGGATATCCTCTGAACTAACTGCAATTTGCCTCTTCCGGTAGACCTGATGATGCGCCCCGCCTGTATGACTAAGTATTCGCTTTTGTATACCTGCGACAGCCTGTCAAGGTTATGGAGAAATGTAGGCCGATTTGAGAGGGGCTTTGGTGAAATGTTGTAACCTGCGGCGAGACGAAGACTGATGAATATCAATGTTGCCTGTTGCCATTCGCACGATGACATTTCCACTCAATTTGGAGCTGCAATATTCGTTGTCACGAATGATCCTGCGACGCAATGCTCAGCTTCTGTTGATCAGTACAATTCAAAATCCGGAGACACAGTTGATGGGTGCAATTATTGCAGAGGGGTTATTGACGGAACGGCTATTGCACAGAGCGATGCGCGGAATGGTTCTCACAAATATCTCAAAACACTGGAGGAATGTTTATGCAAAAGAATAACAGGAAAGAATCCACAAACGGGGTGACGCCATTGATCAGTATTGACGAAGTCGCTGCCGAAAAAGAATCTTTCAAGCTGAGTTGGACAGTGCTCGCCAACATCCGGGAGTACGTGGCCTATGTCAATGATGTGACCGGCAGAGAGACCACATCTGATGCAGTTGTTGATAAGGGATTGCAGCGGCTTTTTGACGCTGACAAAGGGTTCCGTCAATGGTTGCAGAAAAAGAATGGCGGGCACAAAAATAAAGGCAAGCAGGGGAAGGCGGAGAAAGTTGAAAAGCCCGCCTTTGATGGCAAAGTCGAGACGGCCAACGCTGCCTCTCCCAAAACCAGCAGCTAGGCAAATCTGCGCATCAGCTCCGGCAGCAGTGAGTCATCTACAGAATTGATCCAGGTGATTGCCGACTTCAAAATATCTCCGTGGCAACCGACTTCACGATCAATTTGTTTACACCAACAGATCAAATACAGATCGCCGTTGCGTGCGATCTCAGCAAGGCGAAATAGTTCGCGATAGACCTCTCCTCGCTGCCGGATTTGTTGCCACAGCCAGGCGCGATATTTTGCGATCACCTCATCGCGACTTCCGTCTTCGCCAATGCGATACGGATTCCCAAGTGAACTTGGCCGCCCAATGTAGACGCCTTCGCCTCGATAAGCTTTTCGGTTCACGATTGTAATCACGGCAAGAACTCCTTTCCGAATTTTGCACTGCTACCAACCGCTGAAACCTACAAACCTCAATGAACAAGATTACCGAAACAAGATTTTTACTCCGGCCTTGTTGTCAGGCCACAGAGAATTCGAGCCTCCTGATCACACGGAATGCAATACCCGTTGCTCAAAACGGTATATGGATCACCATCGTAACTGCCGCAACAGGCACATTGAACTTCTGATTGCTTTGGAAATGGCTCTGCTTTCATTTGAGAATCATTCTCCTTTTTCAAATCCGATTATTCCTGCGTCGCCATCATTGCTGATTGAAATGAGTGAAACAGAAAGGAACAGAGATGCTCCTTATCTAACCGGGAGCACCCCTGTTGAGATGTGTACGAACTTGAAGTCCGCTCTAAAAGGGAATCTCACCGGAGTCTAAATCTGAAGAATCCGATGCCGCAGCATCATTCGTGAATGCTTCTTTCAGGTCTGACTCATTCGCCTTTCCATCTTCGCGCTTTGCCCCCGGAACGAATTCAAAATTGCTTGCCACCAGAACTGTCGCTGAGCGCGGATTCCCTTCACGATCCACGTACTTCTCGCTTTGCAAACGCCCATTGAAAGTGAGTGCGCTACCTTTCTTGGCGTATTGCGCGATGACTTCTGCGTCACGACCGAAAACAGTTACCTTGAACCAATCGGCAATGGATTGGCGCTCCTCGCCGACTTTAACGCTGCGGTTATTGGCGACAGAAAGATTGATTACTGGAGTTCCACTGTTCGTGAATCTCAACTCTGGTTCCGAACCGAGACGACCTGAAATTTGTGCGTATGCTGACATCTTGATGCTCCTTTCAAACGAGTTGTGATTGAGAAATTGGTTGTTGCTCGATTCAAGGCTTCGCGGCCTTAATCGCAATACTTACGCTCCGCCCACTTTTTCTGTCATGAAATTCAGGCAGCCTTCGCCGCAATCTCGACAGGTCGGCTCTTGAGCATCTCCCAAATGCGTTCTTGTTCTTGTGCAGGTAGCTGATGGATAACGTGCTGAGGCTGATTCTTACCGTACATTGCCCATCGCAAATATCTGAGCTTGCCGTCGCTCGCTTTGGCGATCTCGTTGAGCAGTTCCGTAGCTGTTTTTGAAAGCACCGCCGATTTCAACCGCGTGCGCTGAAGCTGCGATGCTGTGCTGAGCGTCGTGAAATGTTTGAGTGGCAGAACGCCGGAGAGACGAGCTTCGTAGGCACGCTTCATAATTTCGCCAACTTGTTTCGTGTCGGTCGCGCCGCGAATGGATTTATGAAATGTGCGGTAGTTCTTATTGGTGCGGAGAGCTATTAGATGAAAGTCAGCCTGACAATCAGCAAGGATCACTTCGAGAATTTCGCGCACCAAAGTTTGAAGTTCACGATTGGCGTGTGAGTAAAAACGCCCGCCGTCACCGGTTTTTCCTTTGACTGGAAAGATCACATCGAGTTGCGCGTTGATGTCTTCCCAGATCGCTTCAATCGCGACGCCATTTGCATAAGCCCGGCGCAAATCGCCAGCCAGATACCTGGCGCGTTCAGGCAGGTCTTCTTCGACATATTCAGGATCAAGCTTGCCGCAAGCCAGCGTACGCTCGAAGCTCGACATCAAGATGATCGCACCGTTTTCGTCATACTGATCCATTGCTTCCAAAGCTTCGAATGCAGTATCGAGTTCCTCGATGCTGGCGCCATTATCTTCCAAGTCATTTACCCATTCGGTGAAATCGTCTTGCGCGAAAGTTGAGCATTTTCGTTGCCCACCGACCAGTTGCCTAACTGTTTCAACTTCCTGGTCAAAAAGCGAGCGGCTACTCTCAGCTTTTTTCTCAGCGCGCTCAGCAAGAATCGTCTTCGAATCACTTGTGTCAATGGCGTAGCCGGTATCAACGACATCTTCTTCAACGATGACGCCGTTAGGATTGGCAAGCTGTTGGAGTTGCATCGCCAGCAGCGCCATATCCTTCAGTACGATGCCAACGCCACGTTCGACAATATCGCGGAAGTAATGCGAGGCCGCAGTTTGACGGTAACGCGCATCGCCGCCTTCGCAGATGACGTTGAGACAACGAATGAATTCCGCCGCATCAACTTCATTGCCGAGCTTCTTGAGCGCATACGCGAGCGAACCGATGCGCGCTTCTTCATCCTGTTGTGTAGTAGGTGTGGTGTCTCCTTCGACTTTGAAGATCACCTCGCCAGCGACGTTGAAATGCTCGAAGTCGAGGCGCGCAAGTCGCCCCAAACTGGAGATGTGAGCGAACAGTCCGTCTTTTGGCGACGCGGAATTCTGCGGAACGAAGATCGAACGGTTGGATCGGGATTTCACGAGCTGCATGTCAGTTCTCCTATAGATGTAAATCAGATGTGTAAATGCTTCGGAATAACAGGAGCCGAAGCAGAATCACAATTTACCAACCGCCAATATCTACAGGGTGTGATGGAAGAACATTTGGGGACATGAGAATAATTGCAGTTAGACTTTCCTCGGCTTGCAGTAGCTCTCAAGTCCTGCGAGCGTTGAGTTTCGAGGTCATTGCCTTGACCAGCACCTGCTTCAACCCGGTATGAAGTTTTCCTCGGGCGGTGTTCTCGATGGTTGTCTTCAGCGCGCTGCGCGAACCGATCAGCACTACCATTTGTTGCCCGCGTGTAAGCGCCGTGTAAAGCAGTTCACGGCTGAGCATCGGATACTGGGTTTCGTGAATTGGGATGATGACGAATGGATATTCGCTCCCCTGACTTCGATGGACTGAAATGGCGAATCCGTGCGTGAGTTGAAAGAGTGATGTGCGCGAATAGATCACCTCTCTTTCGCCAAACTTGACCGTCACGCCATCGCTTGTTGCATCCTGAACACTGCCGCACTGGCCGTTGAAGACATTGAGCCGATAGTTGTTCTTCGTATGCAGCACGCGGTCACCCGGCAAAAATGGATGTGCGTATGTGGAAAGCTCAAGATCAGAATTGCGCAGCCCCATCTGAATTTGTTCGTTGAGCAAGATTGTGCCAAGCAAGCCTCCATGTTTTGGAGTCAGCACCTGGATATTTTGATTCGGATCGGCTCCACAGCGGGCGGGCAAACTTTTTGTTACAGCTTTGACAATCAGCCGCCCAATTTCAGTGGCGGTCTCAGCCTCGATAAAATAACAGTCGCTCTTTATTTCTCCCGGCACCGGCAGATCAGGCACGCATCCCTCTTTGATTGCTTCAGCAGCATCAATAATGCGGCTTCCATTCGCCTGCCGGTAATTCGTGCGCAACTCAACGGCTGGAATCATTCCGCTCTCGATCAGATCGAACAGTACCTGGCCAGCGCCAATCGAAGGAAGCTGATTGACATCACCCACGAGAATCAGCTTGGTTGACGGCGAGCAAGCTTTGACCAGGCGCGCCATCAGAAAAACGTCAATCATCGAGGCTTCATCAACGATGATGACGTCTGACACAGGGAAAATGTAATTCCAAATTGAACGAGCCTCTGGGCGATTTGTGCGAAGCATTCGGTGGAGAGTATGCGCCGGATGTCCCGTTACCTCTTTCAATCGTTGCGCGGCTCTACCAGTTGGCGCAGCAAGTCGCACCCGGTATCCGGCTTGCACAAATATATCGAGTAAGGCTTTTATCGTTGCGGTCTTTCCGGTTCCCGGAGCGCCGGTAAGAATTGAGACTGGAGCATTCGCGACAATACGGATTGCACCCCACTGTTCATCAGAAAGATCACTCGCTGAGGCTTTAACGAGTTGACTGAGCCGGGCGGAATTGATCACGCGCACTTGACGGCTAATGCCAGATAAACCCTTGGCAATAGTCTCCTCAGCATTGGCGCACTGCGTAAGCGCAACGTGAGTGTCTGTAAGGTGAACCCGACGGTGGGATTGTAGATTCTGGAGCGAGCCGAGGATTTCTTCCGGCGACGATTTGCTGGTGCCAAGCTCGACCTCAGTGCGCGCTATCAGTAATTCCAGTGTGAGACAAGTATGCCCTTCACGTAATGACTGATTGAGGATATGAAGGAGTGATTCATCAAATACCGTGAGTTTGCGACGCTTGAGCAGAGGCAGAAACCGCCTGGCGAATTCGGCTTGGCGAATCTGCATTATGCAGCGAGCCGTAATCCATCCAATAATGGCGACAATACTACGTCGTAATTGAATCCGCATACTGAATTCACCTCCACACGTTTGAGATCTACAGAGATGCTGTTTGTCAGCCGCACTGTTTTCGTGTGGTCAGTAGGCGGAAGGAATCGGAGAGTGGTTGGATCGCGATTGTTTACCTTCGGCTCATCGGTCGCTGTTATATCGAGGCTGTCTTCGAGCCGTCTCCTTCTGCACGAGGTTCCAGATCAAGTCTTTCTTTTCTTCGGGGTGATCGAGGTCTTTCAGAACCAAGAGGTCATTGCTAGTTGTGTAGAGGATTACATCGCCGAGGTTGAACAGCCGTTGGATTAATTCCTGTCTGACTTTGATTGATCGTACTGAGCCGAGTTGAACAATCTCTTCGCGCTTGATCAGCAAGCCCCAGCGGGCGTGTGCATCGGTTTCGCTAATCAGGTAATTCGTGTTGAGCATCTCAAGATGCAAGTAACCGAATATACCGAGAAGGCCGAGTCCAACGATTACGCCAATGAGAGGTACGCGGAAGTCAAGATCTATAAACCTCGGAGAGAAAGCATAGGCGATGATGACGCCGCAGACGGAAAGAGCTGCGATTGAAAGCGAAATCGCGTAATAGACGATCATTGATCGGGTCTGCGGCTTCTCCACTAATGCATCTGAATGTTTCATAACTCCCTCCGCGATGAATCTAATCCGCTGAGTTCATTCTTGGGGGATTGTGGCGTCGCGCTCGGTCATATTACAGGCCCGGCCAGCCTGGAGGATCAATCGAAGGTGTCTCGGCATCAACGGCACTGATCGTTTTCAGCAGTAGGCCAAGTTCTTCCTCAAATTCCCGATCCAGCGTTTCCCGTTCGGCGCACTCTTTTTCAAGAAAGAGTACGTGCTGCAGGTTGGCGAATTCGTATTCGGCTTGGGTCAATCGTCCGATCTCGATTTCGCCGAAATCTGATTCAAAGTCTGCTCGTTGATCTAATGCTTTATGGGCGTCATTCATCTCTTTCATAAGCCTCCTGTTGATTTTGATGAGAATGAAACTGTGATGATTGTGTCAAGGCAAACAACAAGCCACATAGCAGGTGATGCTGATTACGATGCTGGAAACACTAATGTTCGACCGATCCGCCATCTTGCCGCTTTCGATAAGAGCGTGGTAGTCTAAAACTGTGGGGTGATATGTCTCACAGTTTGCCTGCCCCATTTCACAAACTTGATCTTTGCGAAAGAGCCAACTCTATTTCTCCATAACTCATCAATTTCGCATCCCCCACCATAATTTAAGATCAAGGAATTTCCCCTCGGTGAACGATTAAGAATTTTCGGCGAGACTGCATCACTCGCTGAAGTCCCTGTGTCCTCACAAATTGAACGAGAAAAAGGCGTAACGCCATGACAGGCAGAAAAATCGGAGTGAACTGAGGAATCTCACAAGCAGTACGGTGATTTCTTATGCACAACGTGGATTCGGTCCTGCGGGACTATCTGCATTCAACAGATGACGACGAGCGAAAACGGCTGGAAGGCGAACTTCTGCAAACATATGCTGTTCCGCTGATACGTCGCACGCTCCGGCAGCGACTTGGGTTCTATGTTGATCAGTCTGGCCGCAATTCGAACTACCCTGACGCTGCGGACTTATTCCAAGACGTGCAGCTCTCTCTCCTTCAGAAACTGAACGAGTTGCATTCACAGCAGAACACCAATCACATCGGAAATTTTGGTCATTATGTCGTTCGTGTTGCCATCAATTCCTGCAACGAGTATTTGCGTCATAAAACGCCGGAACGATCTAGCCTGAATCACAATCTACGCGATTTGATGAGCCGGCATCGTGACTTTGGCATTTGGAAAGGTGAAAACAAAACACTCTTGTGCGGATTCGCCGCCTGGAAGGAACAAAGGACAACTGCCATCCAGTCAATCCCGCCCGAAAAATCGGACGAGATCGTTGAAGCCCTCCGCAAAGCTGGATTGACAAGGCCCGACATCCAGCGATTTCCACTTACCAAAATCGTGAGTGAAATCTTCAATCAAATCGGTCATCCGATTGAGATCAATCATCTGGCGGAGACAATCGCTTTTTTGTTAATGATCAAAGACCTCCCGCCAGAATCGCTCGATCAAAACGAAGAAGGTGATAGCCGGGAATTGATAGACCCTGGCCCGGCCCCTGATGTGCAAATTGAGGGGCGAGAAATGCTTCAGCAAATGTGGGTAGAGGTGCTGCGAATGCCTTGCAAACAGCGCACAGTTGTCTGTTTCAAATTCTCCGATCACAGCGGAGAGGATTTCTTTCATTTGATCCTCGCGGCCAAGATCGCTACGTTGGATGAACTGGCCGAAGCGTTTGAGCTAACACGTGAAGAGTTCATCAAGCTTGGCAAGCAATTGCCGATGGATACTGCCGCCCTCGCTGATTACCTTGGGATAGCCCGTCCGCTTGTCAGTAAATGGCATCACCGTGCCTCGAAACGATTGATTGAACGACTGCTGAAAAAATAGTTAGCCAGGCGTGGAATTAGACCCTTTAACCGCCGTCTTTTATAGTGGAGCAAATGGTGCCGTAAATTCCATTCGAGTCAGCGGATTGTCATCACGAGGCCATGCATATTTCCAGAACAGAAATGGAGAGATTCTACGCCCGCACGTTGGAGGGCCCGGAGATGGTCGCGCTGTGGGAGCATCTCGATTTCTGCGACGATTGCCACCGGGTATTCCGAGAGGTTTTACAAGGCAGGTGGGAGGGCGCGCCGATCAGGATCAATCTTTCCCCCGAATACTGGTTCAAGGACGACCATTTCGATTACGAGACGCTCGCGGCATATATTGATAAAACACTCAATAGTGAGATGCGGGAGATTGCTGATATTCACCTCAAGGCGTGCAGGGGTTGTCGAGGAGAGTTAGACAGCCTCATAGCCTTCAGAAGGGAGATTGAGCCTGAACTGGAAGTCAGATACGGCCCCGAACAGAAATCCAGCGCAATTGGGTGGCTCTCATCTCTGTGGAATTGGCCTTCAGTCGCGTGGAAACCTGCATACACATTTGCGACTCTGATCATTATCGGGTCAGCAATTGTAGCAGCCGTGTTTCTGATTAGACCTGGAGCAGGCAAAAAAACACCAGAGAGAGAGCTTACCGGTCTCACCCCAACCCCATCTGCCGCTGCATTTGTTTCCCCTTCACCGAATGATTTCGAAAAGCGTGTTCCACGATCCCCTGAAACTGGATCAACACCAAAACCAGATTCCACAACAAGTCAGCTCCGATCAACGCCGCTACCATCTTCATCCGCTCGGAGAGACAAAAAACGTTTCCCTGCATACTCCTCAACTGAAATGGTCGCAAGGCTGAACGATGGTACGCGCAGCATCTCTATTGACCGCTCTGGCAATCTCACTGGCGTTAGTGACCTGTCGCCGGAATTTCAGCAATCCATCCGTGAATTTCTGATAGCGGATGAAACCAAACGCCCCGACATTCTGACTGAGATCAATGGGGTCAATAGCTCGCTCAGAGGAACTGGGGAGAAGCCATCATTCGGCTTGCTCTCTCCAGTTGGCGTAGTCATCGCCGAAGATCACCCCATATTCCAATGGGAGCCTTTGAACGGCGCGACCGCCTATCGCGTTCAAGTCAGCGATTCTCCGAGCCGGGAACCCATCAGCAGTGATCTGCTCCCAGCGACCGTCACGCGATGGACGCCAACCGAAGCCTTGCCACGTGGTAAGGTCTATACTTGGATCGTCATTGCCATTGTCAATGGGAAGGAGATTGTTTCGCCTCTAGTTTCAATGCCGGAAGCGAAGTTCAAGGTGCTGGAAGAAGAGAAAGCGCGTGAACTAAGCTTTGTGAAACGCGTCAATTCGCATCTTATGCTTGGCGTATTTTGCGCGCGCGAAGGAATGCTTGCTGAAGCCAGGCAGGCATTTCAAAACTTGGTCAATAACAATCCGCAATCACCAATCGCCCAAAGATTACTTAGCCTCATAAAATCTTGGCAGTCCCCACTCTAGGTAAAAACGTATTGCCACTATACATAGCGCCTAATTGCCCGAAGCCATCGAGAAAATCTCACAGACTGACTGCCTTCTGCTGCCTGGTGAAATTACTAACGTGATGGTTGGGCGTGACTGATAGGAAACCAAGCTGAAGAACAATGATCTAATCATTGTTGCCAATGATTATGAATCCAGCCCAATAGAAAGGATGACGATACTGTCGGTCTTTCATCGTCTTGAGTGTGGCAATTCTCACGGCATTCGCCTTCATCAGTTGATTTTGTTCCGCTTTGCTTGTGAGATTCTGATAGAAGCTGGTCATCCATTCTGACGTGCTGGCCGAATTTACCTTCCACAAAGTAACTAATGTCGAGCGGCAACCTGAAGCGAAAAAGGCCCAAGACAGCCCCACCACCCCTTCGCCCGTTCCAATTTTTCCTCTGGCCGTCTCACAAGCGGAGAGAACAACCAAATCAGCGCTGAGCTTGAGATTCAGAATCTCGCGCGCTTCCAGCAGGCCGTCATCATTGGTCACATCTTTGGCCTTCGCCAATAACAGAAATGAGTAGAGCGGATGCCGGTTATCAAACATCCCGTGTGTGGCGCAGTGAATGATGGAGTAACCAGGGGCAATGGATTTGAATGTTTGTTCGTCGGCGTCATCCCCAATCAGAATCCGGCTCTGATTCGGGTTAAAGAATCGGGCCAGCGTCTTCACCTCAGTCTCGGCATCGGGCAGTGGATCGAATCTATCGCCGCGCTTTTGATCCTTAACCGCGCTTACCGTTCCCGCCCCGATGATCGGATTGCCAAGAGCAAGCAATGAATGATTCGCTTCTTTGCCTATACCTTTTCGTCCTTTCACCTCTTTCAAAACACTCAGCGAAGGCGTGTGGAATATGGCAAAGTCTTCAATCAGGTAATGCTCTTCGCGGGGCTGCAATGCCTGAAACGGCAATTCCCACAACAGACTGTCCGGGACGATGCAGAGCGTGGTTTTCCCTTGAAGCTGCGGTTCGGCGGGTTTGATCAGCAGATCATAGAGTTCGCGCGATAATGCTCCGAAGCCCGAACGCCGCTCAGCCATCATTGAATGAAATCGCTTGACGCGCTCGGCCAAGTCACTGCGTTTCACAGGAATCGAATGGATACTCACTTCTGGGCTTTGCTGCTGATCCTTCTTCGTCAAGACGAACAGATAGACTCGCTCCTGGCTGACGACAAATTCGAGAAAGGCCGTCTTGTGATCAACCATAAGTTCGTTAAGATCGGTCAGTGATAATAACCGCAACTGGTCGCGTTGAAATGCCGATTGTGAGGATGAGGCGTAAATGAGGTTTTGAAACGCCGCATACTTCAGCCGAGCTTCATCTGATTGTGCGGCCAGTTGCTTCAATCGGGAGCCTTCCGGAGACAGCTTCAAACGCTCGGCGATCATCTGATTGTTGAGTTCGATAATTCGTTGATTCAGCCGCTGCTCTTCATTTCTCTCAGATTCTGACATCGTTTGTGAGAGTTCCGTACGTCCGTGGCTCATTACGTCCAGGAGCGCGCGACTTTTCGCGCGCTCCGCAAAAAGCAGCGCGTCAAACGGTCGCTTTTGGCTGATAAGTAAATCCATCACCGCGTGGTAGGAGGTAACCTTGTTCTCGAAATAAAGCTGGCGTTCCTCCTCCCGCCCGGCGACACGGAAACGCATTGTTTCAACTTGATCAATTGCCTGCGTCAGCGTTTGGAAGGCCAAGTTGGTCTTCTTCTGCCCTAGATAAGCCCTGCCGAGCGTCGTGGCGCTTACGTAAGAGAGATTGGGAAGGCGCAGTTTGCTGGCAAGTTTGAAGGCGGCTTCCGCCAGTTCAGCGGCGCGGTCGAAGTTGCCCATTTCGTAAAACACTTCCGCCTGACGCCACAGGATTTCGCCGATCCTCGTTTGATCATCAACTTCCTTTGCCAGTACCAGACTGCGATCCAAGGTTGCCAGCGCCTCGGTGAATTGCCGTTGCTCCCGAAAAGCGGCGCCAATTCCTTCGCCCGCCGCGATCATCACGTCCTTGTTTGAAATCGCTGTCGCTTGTTCGAGACTTTTTCTAAAGTGTTCGAGAGCGTGTCCGGCATCGCCGCGTCGTTGAGCGCTGACTCCAAGATTCAAAAGTACGCGGGCCGATTCCGTCAGATTGTTCCGCGATTGGTGGATCACCAGGCTCTGGTTCAGATGATTCTCCGCCTTCTCGTAATCTTCCTGTTCCAGATAGAGCACACCCAGGTCATTGAGAACACTCGCCTCGATTTCTTTCAGCGATAGCTTCTGCGCAAGATTCAAAGCCTGGTCGAGGTAATTCAGCGCGCGATTGTGTTCACCCGTGGCTTTATGGATGCGACCGAGTGAGGCTAGATTGTCAGCAATATACGAGCCGAATTTCAAACTGCCTTTGTCCAGTTCTCGATACAGCGCAAGCGACCGGTCGAGATAGTCTACGGCCTGCGAATAGTTTCCTTCTCGTTGGCTGAGCATGCCCAAAGTCGAAAGCGCACTGGCAACGCCATACTCATCCGGCCACGCACCTTTCTCCGCGCTGCTGTTCTTCAAGGCGTCAGCAAGCTTGAGGCATTGTTCCGAATAATCTTTCGCCTGTTTGTAATCTTCCGAGTAGAGATACAGCGTGCCGAGATCGCTGTGAATATAGATCAAATCTCGCTGCGCCCCGGCTTCTTCAAAGAATTGCTTGGCGGCAGTGTATGCCTGGATCGCTGCCTGCGTTTTCCCGCTTCCTGAATAGGTCAGCCCTTTGTTGTAGCAAGTCGCGCCCAATCGTTTCTTGTCGCCCAACGCTTGAGCAACTTCGATGGCGATATCATAAAGATAAATCGCTCGTTCTGCGCCAGCGGAGTAGTAGTCTGATCTAGCCTGCTTCATCAGCTTTTCCCAGAGACGCGGCGTCAATAAACTCCGATGGTCGTTCAGCAACTGATAGAGTTCTGACTTTTGATTTTGATTCAGCCTCTGAAGAGCGGTGAGGAGTGCTTCTTCATCCGCAACCATCGTTGAATTCGGCGATTGTGGAAACCCGACGATTGGCAGGAGAAACGTCAGCGACAGGATTGCCAGAACGATTGGCCGAAAGAATGGCAGTCTTCTTCCGGCCAACGATTGTTTGCCGCCCTTGATGAGGCGGTGGTCAATTGCTTTGTAAGAAATCAACCTGTGGATCATAGATTTGCTGGAGATTTGCTCTTTGACTTCGCTACCAAATCATACATGCAAGCGCACGTATGATTGCAGCCAGCACATCTGGTGGCGGCGGTGCTGGTGGTGCCTTGGTCGAGCCTGATGTCCCTTGCGGGTCATCGCCACTAGCATACACATTTGCACTGAAACCACCGGCGAAGGTAAGCATCAGCGCAAGCAGAAAACCTGTCAGAAGCAGTTTCGTCTTTTTCACAGAGATACTCCTTTCTGTGTTGCACAAAGACAGCACAGTAGATTGTTGTTGGTTGTGAATGTTTGCGAAAAGAACTCTTTGCCACGCGGGTGCGGCAAAACGGGTGAAAGTCGGGGCAGTGTTTATTTGAGAAGGAATTCTTTGACGAAGAGAATGGTTGTGTACAACTTGTAGTTGCGATTCGGAGTCTTCGCGAATCCATGCCCTTCATCTTTGGCAAGCAGATACCAGACAGGAATGCCGGCTTTCTTTGCCGCTTGAACCATAGCCTCGGCTTCGCTCACCGGATTTCTGGGGTCGTTTTTGCCGTGAATGATCAGCAGCGGCTTTTTTATCTTCTGAACGTTATTGAGCGGCGCGGTCTTTTCCAAAAATGCACGGATTTTCGTGTCGCGCTCGTCGCCGTACTCGGCGCGCTGAACATCGCGTCGCCAGCCTTCTGTATTTGCGACGAAAGAAGCCAGATTAGACACTCCCGATTCCGAAACGACGCCGCGAATTCGATTGCTGTAATGCACCGCAGAGCTAAGTGCGAGATAGGCCCCGTAACTTCCTCCCAGCAACATCACGCGGTCTGCGTCGAGATCGGGCTGCGTTTTGATCCAGTCGAGAAGCGCGCCAATGTCCTTCACCGCATTCTCACGCCGCTGACCGTCATCGAGTCTCAGGAAAGCTTTGCCAAAGCCCGAAGAGCCGCGCACATTGGGATAGATCTTCACCACCCCAAGCTCGCTCATAAAATAATTGTCATCGTAACCGTATTCGGGGCGGTACTGTTCTTCGGGGCCACCGTGAATATCAATGATGACCGGACGTTTGCCAGTAAATGTTGCGGGCGGGCGATAGATGAAACCGGAGATCATTCTGCCATCAAAACTCTTCCAGCGGACCAGTTCGGGTTGTGACAGCTTTTCGGTGTCAACCCCGTCGGCGACGCTCTTTGACCAGCGTTCGCTTTTCATCGTGACAGCGTTGATCGAGTAGACGTCGTTCGGCGTGCGCGGCGATTTGAAGTTGAAGGCAAGATCGGTGGAGTTTTTGTGCCAAATCAGGCCGGAGATGATGCCGACCGGCAACGAAGCAACGGCTTTGCGTTGGCCGCTGCCAGTGTCGAGTAAGTATGGACGCGAGACGCCGTCTTCATTGATGACAAACGCAATCGTCTTTCCATCGGGCGAAAGCCGGAATTCATCAACATCCCATTTTGTCTCGGCAGTTAAATTCCTGAGCTTAGCGTCGGCAAGATTCAAATAGGCCAGATACCGAACATCCGAATCGCAATCGGTGATTAGGTAAATTCCTTTCCCATCTTTACTGAATCGCGGGTTGCTGAAGTATCCGCTCTCTTTGTCTATTTTCCCCAACAACAACCGTTTTTCGCTCGTCGCCACATTGATCAGCCACAGTTTGCTTTGGGTATTGGAGATGAATTCGCAGAAGACCACTTCTTTATCGTCCGGCGACCAATCGTATGCCTTCAGATAGTTGCCAGTTGATTCGGCAAGCAGCCGATTACTTTTCGGATCGAATGGATTGATGAGCGAAAGGCTCACGCCTTGCCCTTTTGCAGGCGAGAAACTGTAGGCGACATTTTCACCGGAGTTCGACCAGACAAACTCAGTGTTCCTCGATTTGCCTTCAGAGAGGCGCGTACTTGAACGATTCTCGATGTTGTAAAGGTACATCTGAAACGATTCGTCGCCGTCAGTGTCGCGGTTGTAAATCAGATATTTTGCTTGTGGCTGAAAGTAAACGTCGTAAACCCCACCGAAACTCAGGTAAAGCCATGGCTTCTGCACGGCGTCCGGCGATTCGATGCGCGAAACCCAGGTCGCACTTGAAATGCCTTTTACCCATAGCTCCCGCTTGTCTGGATGCCATCCGGCCAGCGGCAGGCCGTATGCACCGGTGTAGCGTTTGAGCTGATGCGCTAATGAGGACGGGATTTTTGGAATGCCCTCCGTTTCTATTCCTTCAGGCGGCGTAATGGCATCGCTCTGCGCTGAAACTGTGCGCCAACTCATCATTCCCGAAATAGGAACTGTCGCCGCAACTGCCAAAAGCCCAATAAACGACAATAGCCGAAAGACTCTTCTCATAATTGGCACCATTCGATGAGGTTGTATACGTGGGGGAAGAGTTCAAGGAGATCAGCGCGATTAACGGCCTCTCTCTACATCACAGTAGACGGCGGAAATGCTCTCTAATTCCATTTGCTCGAAAAAATATTTTCCGTGATGAGAGTGGAATCATCTTCCTCATCCGCCGTCTCTTACAACGCCGCGATAATGATGGAGATGTTATGGAAGAAACGACCAATCTCACCAGGATTGAAGATCGAGCATTAATCATCGCCCCTGACTCGGCAATACAACAAACGATTCATCTCGTCCTGGAGCAGGCTGGGTGGCACGTCGAAGTCTGCCACAGTCAAGACGAGTTTCGCTCAATGTCTGACAGGCCTTCCTGGCTTTTAATGATCATCGTCTGCGGAAATGATTCCGTCTCACTACAAGATACGTTGCAAGGTCTGCAATCGCTGATCAACAGCGAGCAATCCTTCGCCGTCGTCATCGCCGAACAGCCTTCGATCAATGACGCCATCCTCAGCACGCGGCTTGGAGCGATGGACTACCTTGCCTGGCCTGTCTCGCCCAGTGAATTACTCGAAATCGCTGAACGAACGCGCAAGCTCGTCCGTTATGCTCTATCGAAAAATCTTGTTGCGCTCTCACTGAGTGGAACAACACCAAAACCTCGAAACACTGAGCGCGCATTGATCGGCGGATCGGTTGCCATGATCAACCTTTCAAAACAACTCGTCAGGATTGCCCGCTCGGATGACTTGCGCGTCTTCATTACCGGCGAAACCGGCACTGGCAAAGAGGTCGTCGCTCGATTGATTCACGAAATCAGTGGTCGCAGTGGCCCCTTTCTGGCGGTGAACTGCGCCGCCACCGTTGAAAGCCTGCTCGAATCCGATCTGTTCGGACACGAGAAAGGCGCTTTTACAGGCGCAAGCACGACAAAGAAAGGGTTGTGGGAAGAGGCGGCGGACGGGACATTGTTCCTCGATGAGATCACCGAGACTTCACCCTCGGTTCAGGCCAAGCTGCTGCGGGTTTTGCAAGAGGGAGTCTTAAGAAGGGTTGGATCGAATCGTGAAATCAAAGTCACGGCGCGCGTGATTGCGGCTTCAAACAGAGATTTGGAACAAGCCGTCAAAGAAGAGCAGTTTCGGCAAGACCTCTTTTACCGCCTCGGCCAAGTATTGCGATTGCCGCCGTTGCGGGAAAGACTTGAAGACGTTCCGCTGCTGGTTGATCACTTTTGCCGACGCGCTTCCAGACAGATCGTCATTACGCCTGAAGCGATGGAGGTTCTCTGCGCCTATGATTGGCCAGGCAATGTGCGCGAGCTTGAAAGCGTGATCCAACAGATCGTCACATTCTCCGGAAGTTTTGTCTTCCGCGAAGATGTACTGCGCCACATTCACATAAATCAGGAGGAACAGCGAACGGCCAACCTGCCATTCTGGAGTGCGATGAAAGTATTCGAGAACGAAGAATGGCCGACGATGCGGGAACTTCGAAAATGGTATGTCGCTCAAGCCTATCTCTTTTTCAGAAAGGAACTGGCTGTCGCGCGGAAACTTGGGATTGACGTGCGAACGGTGAGCACGATTTTGAGAGGAGAGGTTGAACAAATGGCTGAGGCTGATCCACAGCCGGATGATCTGTTATGAGGTGAAGGGGCAGCTACCTAACTTCCGCCTTCATTTTTTAAGCTGCACTCATCCTAAAAAATCTGTTCAAGCAATGAACCAAGCTCATCATTGAGATGTTGGACAAGAACCTGGCGTTCTTCAATCTCTTTCTCGACATAGATTAGTGCCAGACAGACGGTCGCCAGCATTTCCTGCTGCGTAGAGGGATGCAGTTCAAGCTTCGGAAAAGCATCGTCTTTTCGCTTTTCCGAACTGTAGGGTGGTTTATCAGATTTTTCACGATCATCGTTGGGCATGCTTCACCGTCCATTAGTTTGTCTTGCGACGGAATTGAAAGATTGTGGAGGATGTCGTATTAGATGTTTTGGCAGACCAAACTCAATTCAACCTTTTTCAAGTGACGCCTGCATTCGTGCGCGCGCTTCGAAAGGTGATGGCGCGATTCGTCCGGCCTCGTGAAGCATCAGCCAGAGTCGGGCATAAAGATCACCGCTGCACCATGCTCTTGCGATCTCCATCAACCCTCGCATGCTGATGGTGTCAGCCTGTTCTTTAGTTTGACAATGGTCAAACAACCGGCACGCATAGGGTGAGACAGAATGAATCGTGCAGCGGTCCTCCTTTAGAAAACGACAGGCACCATCCTGCCTTCGCGCCGGCACTAAAGTCGGGATTTGAAACAATTCTCCATTCGCGATTATGGTTGCGCCAGGGCTTGCCAGAAGGTTGTCGAGCGCAAATCGCACAATATCGGTTTCATTCATGTGATCGGCGATGCGCTGAATGTCGGACGGGACAAGATAGCCTGGAATGAAATAGCAGTTGCGAACGCATTCTTTACAGGCGCATTCAGTCCGCGTATATCCAACTTCGCTTCTTTCTCCTAACATTGTTCGTACCCTCCATGATGAGTTAGCCAGAAAGGTCAAGACAGCCGCTATGCCGAAATGAGCTTGATTACGCGATTTATTGCTGACCGCTCTTGATCTTTCTTTTTCAGATAACCCTGAGTCTGACTTCCTCATCATTGCTCAGGCTGAGCAACACCGTTTCTAGCTTGTGGCTGCGCCGGCTTTTGTATTCCGGGGCGAGGCGGATGATCTTTTCTCCTTCAGGAACGAATCTGATCAGATCATCCCAGGAGAAATCTTGCGGGACAGCGTTGCCGATGATCTTTCTGATTTCGCGCTCGCAGGACTGCTCGTAGCTTTCAGACATCTCTTCATAGCTGCGCCCATCGTCATTGGTCGGATCGAATGCCGCCCACGCATCGGACTGGTAGAACACCTGCGGGTCAGCACCGCCCACCGTGAAATCAACGCTATCAACATCCCAGTTGCTCGGATCGTTGAAGGTGAAGACAACGTGATTGCCTACATCGCGCCACTTGACTGGTGGTTCCTTCTCAGCGCCGAACCCCCACTGCCCCGCCTCGTGGAAAATGAGTGAGCACCCTTCAAGAAGTGGAATCGGTGCGCCCGGCTTCCACCAGAGATGTTGAATGCTGAGTCTGGATTGGTCAGCCGCTAAGACTTCGTAGGCTGTACCTATCAATTCGAGAAAGGTATGCAGGCCGTATGTATCGGAAAAGACCTTGCCGTCTTCCTGAACGACCTGCACGTCCTCAGCGAGCAGCAATTGCGGATGCTCATAAGTAAAGACCGCCGGGGCGAACGAACGCGTGGCTTCACCGACATCATTCCCTGATTCATAAGGCTTGCGCCGAGCCGCCACAAAGACAGGGAGATTTCGCGCCTGTTTAGGGTAATCACGGTAGAAGCCCTGAAGTGCCAGCGCATTGATTTCGCTTGCTGGCGACTGAGTGAAATACTCCGCCAAGGCAACGCGGATGAAATTGAGCAGGCCTTGCAGCGCCTGATCTTTGATGATGCCGCGCCGCGAAGGAGACATCGGATTGACCGGTCGGCCACGCCTGACTTCGAGGTAGGCATTGAAATGACCGTGCTGAGGCACTTCGATCATTTGCCCAAACCAGTTGATCCAGAGACCTGTCGTAGTGGAATAGCCGCTCTTATCGTGAAGCCCAATGACGAGGCGATTGTTTTGGTACTCAGTCTCAATCAGCGGAATCTGTGGCAGCGCGGGGTGAGGAATATTCGTGTGGACGACCACATCATTCAGCGTGATGTTGAGCAAATCGTAATAGCCCTGTGCGGGAGACCGCGTGAATTGCGGGTTGCCAGTCAAAACTCTGACGAGGTCTTCTGTCAGACCCTTCGAGCAAGTGACGCCTATGTTCAAGCCGGGCGCAGGAAAGCTGATCACCCCCAAATTATCCTGCCAGTTGACTGCATATTGTTCATCGGTCCACCAGCGTTTGGCATCAAGCTTTAGCGAGAGCAGGTTGGAAGTGAAACATACCGACTCGACCACTTCGTGCGCCAGCAGGCTGTGAAGACCAAGCCCCATTGGCTGCTGCTCTTCTTCAATCTGTTGATCCCATCCTGATTCACCGAGTTTGACGATAGCTTCAAAGTCAGCCTCATCACGCAGGCCACGACCATCATCCTGATAGATGAAACCGCTGTCATCGGTTGTAATCTGCACATTTCGTGCGCCAGCACGTTGCGAGTTTTGAAGCAGTTCGCTGAGGATTTCGCTGATGTCTCCGGTAAAAGCCCGTTTGATGCCAAGCCGTAGACGCATTGGATTGATAAGGCCGGTAATCTGAGCGGAAGACATAAGGCATCTCCTTAAAGACAGAACGAGGATTATGATTCCTCGTTGAATTGCGGAAGTTGGTGATTGTCGTAATGCACGATGAAATCCATCAGGACTTCCGGCAGATCAACGACAGACTCGCCGGGAAATTCAATAAAGGTTTGCAGAGGCAGTGCGAACGTCTGCGATAGCGCCTTTGCCGTCTTTTGATCAGAAGTACGGGCGTACTCAAGCGCGATGACAGTGTTTGGAATTGCTCTGGCAAGCGGACACGATCTGCTGAGTTCGTCAGTCCCGTCGGGTGCGCTGCCTTTGGGAATTTCCAGCAGCGGATTCAGACCGCAGCATTCGCGGACCGCGTTGATGTATTGCAGCACCAAAGTGAGTTCTTCTTCGCCCATCTCAGTAACCTCAGTATGTGTTTGATGTCCGAAGCCAAAATGTACGAAGACCCCGTTTCGGCTCGCACCTCTGCCCACAGCTTCGTTTCCTTGCCCGCGCCTTGCGGCTTCAATCAAAGAGCCATTCCTGGCCGGTTTCGCCTACCGCTTCATTCCATCGCGCTTCAAACCATTCAAAGCCGTAGCGGGTTTTGGATTCGACGGCGGCCGGGGCGACAACGAAAAATTCCTCAACTGTTGGATAGCGGCCCGTCTCGCGTTCGCGCGCGTAGCCATAGCTGATGTCATGTTCGACGCGAACTTTGAGATGTGATGACATCTGCTGGAAGCTTGTGATCATCTCGGCCTGACATCCAGTCATCAACTTTTCCACGGCGCGATCAGCGCGGCCTGGCGCACGGTAGATTCGCCGTACGCGGTAGAGCGCGTATTCCGTCGTTTCCAATCGCCTTCTGAAAAGCTGCAATGCTTCGATGAGATGATTGTCGGTGGTGATGGAGCGGAGCGTGCGGTCACGATAGAGCGTGCCGCGTGGGTTGAGGGCGAGACTTTGATGTTCGAGCAGCAGCGCCTCAGCGACCTGCTCAGGAAACTGCCGCATCCGCGCGATGCCATCTTCCTTAAGCGCGTTGAAGGGGCAATAAACACAAGCCGACTTCTGCCAGGTCTCGCCGGTAATCTCTTTCAGATACTGCTGGCATCGTTCACGCGACCAGCGCCAATCCGAAAGCGGATACCAGCCTTGTCTCAGAGCGGTGTCGTATTTGGCTGCGCGGATGATTCGTGACTCTTCATCGCAGTTAAAACCGAAGGCAACTCGCACCTGTTCAGGTTCGCGGTCGGCAAAGGCGCGTTCACTCTTCACAATGCGTGACTGCTCATCTACGTTGTAACCAAGAGCGTGGAGGTACGATTGCCCGGATAACTCCTGCGCCAGCCAGGTCTCTATCACCCAGGCTTTGAATTTGAGGCTGCAACGGCGTTCCCCGGAAAATTGCGGAACTGTTCCGGCGGCTCTTAATTCTTCGCTGAGCGTGTATGCGCCCTGCAGGTGAATCTCGAATGGTCTGCGCGTATCGCTGAGGACTTTAATGCCATCAGCTTCCAGATGACCGGCACGTGCGACCTGCACATAGCGAATACGATGGCGGCGCAGACGAGGCAGTAAATGCTCTTCGCATAGGTTTTTCGTATCGGGGTACTCGCCTCCAGTTTGTGAGGTGACGACAATCAGATCGTGTTCGAGACTGAAATCGCGCGATTCAGGCTCTTCCAGCCAGCGCAGCAGAAGGGCGGACGATTCCACGCCCATCCCAAAACTGAGGACAATCTTCATATGCGACCATCTTGTCGTTGGAATGGGATGCCAGCAGCATTTCGCAGCGAACTGCTTACTGACCGTAGCCGAAGGGAATCCATCGGAGTGGGTCGGGTGGGAGCGCCCCGCGTTTTAAGTTGAAGATCCACCAGCCACGCGCCGCCGTTGTCAGTCCGCCTTTCCGTCCCCATTCGCGGTAATGGTTGTGTTGGGAATGATGCTCAACGTGACATTGCTCATGAACTTCAACCGTCTTATCCCCGCCTTCTGACTTCAGCGTTGGATGGTGCTGATTAACTTTGTCGTTTTTGCGAATAGGGTGATGGCAAAGAACGCAGTTGCGTTCATGATGATTTAGAGAGGAACCAGAGGTTGTCGAACACACGTCTCCCTCCTGTGCTGACGCAGGGTCGCACCGGCAAATAAATCTCAATACAATTTGCTTTGTAGTAAGGGTGTGGCTCAGTCAGTCTGAGCTTCCGGGCGGGCTTTGCTGACAGCTTTCTTTTTGCTCTTATCATCAACCGTCAATGACGGCGCTGATCGCTCTTTTTCATAAACGGCAGGCTTCTTTGACGACCTGCCGCTACGCACTACTTCCAAATACGCCTCGTGCGCGGGCCTGTATTTTTTCGGACTCAGTTCAGCACGCACTTCGGCGTCAATGAGCGCGTGATTGATCCCACGATCTTTGCTCAACTGGACGACCAGCTTTTGATCTACTCGATTATTCTTGTATTGGTTGGCTCCGAAGTGAGCGAAGGAACAGAGCATCAGGAACTGCGCGAGTTCGCCATCGTTCAGCGCAGCCAGTTTGCGCAGCGCAGCCGCTTCATCAAATCGTAGCTTCTTTGTCTCATCTTCTCCCCAGCCGAAGACTTCGCAGATTATCCTCTGATGCTCGGCGGGAATGCGCCGGAAGAACTCTTTGACAGCTTCGTTCAGATGCGTCCGCTCGAGCGGCCACGCCCAGGTCTTGATCGCTTCCTTCATCACTCGCTTGCGCACAAGTTCGTCAACCTTGATGTCAAACAATTCCTGCTTTCTCTGGTTACGGTTATTAGGAGAAGCGGTTCGTGAATTCCCATTGTTGGCATAGGCGAAAGAGTCGCGCACTCTGCCGAGATGATCCTTGCAGTTTCTGTCACGACAAATGCATCGCACCTGCCCGATCTCCGTTCCGTCGGCGACGATGGCTGACTCAGCATATTCGCAACGGTCGGCATTCTTCTCGATCAACTGATATTGATCTCTTCCGATCAAGCTCTTGGCCTCGGCTCCCGATCCGTAGTAGGCGGAGATGTAAATGACTGGCTCGCCGTTCTTCTCCTCAAGCTCGGACTTTCTGATTTGTACGAACGTTTGCAGCTTGGCCTGAAAACAGAGCGGGTTGAGGCACGTGTCGCCGCTTTTGATGTCCGCGAACAAGGTCTTGTCGTGTCCGCTTCGTTGCGGACAATCCAGGCATGTCAGACCATCCTCGCGCAGCCGTGCGTCATCGAGTTTGAACGCCGCTCTCTTCAAATCAAGATAGATGTTCTGGGTGATCCATTCCTGCAAATGGCGAACGTGGCGTGCCGGCTGCGTTTTGTCGGGCACATAGTTGTAGGTGTTCTTCTTGCTGTCGAGAACGGTCCTCTTCTCGTAACAGGCAGCAAGGGCTTCGATCTGAATCTCCGGCGCAAGACGGCAGATTTCCAGTGCGTGCGCGAGCGTGATGTATTCCTTTCTGAAATCGTCGTGGGCGTCCTCGATCAGGTTGGTTAGCGCCAGCCTTCGTGCCACGTATCGCTTGTCCTTCGCCACACGCTGCGCGATGTCTGAGACTTTCAGTTTTTGCGTCTCTTTCAGTCGCAGAAACCCATCGGCTTCGTCGAGCGGATGAATGTCCTCTCGTTGCAGATTCTCGATCAGCATAGCGCTCAAAGTCTCATCCTCGTCCATTGACCTGACACTCGCCGGAATCACTTGCAGTCCGGCCAGGTTTGCCGCGCGAAATCGCCGCTCGCCGGCAATGATCTGGTACTTCACTTTCCCCGCTTTAGGCGATTCAATCTCTCGCACCAGAATGGCCTGCAACAAGCCGCGTTGCCGGATACTTTCGGCCAATTCGGCCAATTTGTTTTTGTTGAAATGTTTCCGTGCGTTGTTCGGCGACGGCTCAATTTCGGCGAGCGAAATCATCCGCGACACTGCATCGTCAGGCTTGCCATTGGTTCCGGCTTTTAATGTTGGGTTCCTGCGCATCAGTTTCTCCTCGTTATGAATGGAAGTTGGCGTAAGAAAGTGCCGCCGTCAGCCCACTATGCAGAATGCGGGCATGAGGATGCCATCCGCTGCTTCCAGCATTCTTTGCAGCAAGGCCTCGGTCTGATGAATTGAGCGACAGAGGTCGTTCATCTCCTCCCAATCGAGTTCGGAAAGGTTCTCGATTCGATGAAGACATCGTGAAACGTAGCTCGCTTGGTCACGAGCCGTGGCAAGGTCGTCTTTGCTGACGATGATCGCTGCGACAGGAATACCGCTTCCTGTTTCTACGCTTTTCAAAGAAGTGAGCGCGCTCATAATGGATTCCTCCTACCAAGTAAATTCGCGCTCTGTCTGCCGCTCGTCTTCTTCGATGGAGGCTTCGTGCAGGTAGCGTGCGACGGCCTCGGCAATGGATTGGTTGGCGGCAGTCCCGGCATGCTTGTATTCACTTGCATCCACCAACATCTCGATGGCTTCGAGTTGCTCATCCTCTGACAGAGCCTCCCATCGTTCGTCTTCCGCAAACTTCTGCCGGATGTCATCTTCAGTGAAACAGAGCGCAGGGATGGCTCGCCGGACGTCGTCTTTGGCTTCCCGTTGCAACTCTTCCGGCGCGTGTGCGAGCAGGCGAAAGAAGATCGTGCTGCTCATGGTCATCGTGCGGTAGCTCATCTCGCCTCCTTCACAACCGCATCGGCATAACAACGGCCAGACAGCAATCCTGGTAAGCCGTGGTAACGCTGAGTTGCGTTTGCGTGTTGCCGGTTTTGAACTCAAACAGGATTTCGTCTTCCTCAACCGCGTTGAAGAAGTCGTTGAGGTAGGTGGCGTTGAAGCCCGTCGAGATCTTCTCGCCCTGATAATCAATCGCGACGGTTTCGCCCGCTTCTCCAATGTCGGTTGATTGCGAGGAGACCTGCATCTCCCCTTCGCCGATCTCCAGCTTGATCGCGTGCTGCTTGTCGTCAGCCATTAGTGCGACGCGTTTGATTGCCGGGGAGATCATTTCGCGCCCAACCGTGAAGCGATTGTGGTTCTCCTTTGGCAGCACGGTTGAGTAGTCGGGATATTGCCCCGCAAGCAGGCACGAAACGATCTCGCGTTTGCCGCAATGGAAGTGGATGTGATTGTCGGCCTTTCCGATTTGCAGCATTTCGTCGCCGGATGCGCACAATTTGGCGAGTTCGGTGAGCGTCTTCTTCGGAATGATCACGTCCAGGCTTTCGGTGAATTTCTCTTCGCGCTCAATCAATGCCAGACGATGGCCGTCAGTGGCGACCATGCGGATTCGTTCGTCAGAGATTTCAAGCTTCGCGCCGTTGAGCGCGTATCGTGATCCCTCCTGCCCGACGGCATGAACAACGCGCGGGATGAAGCGCGAGAAAATGTTTGCAGGCACTTCGGCGCATTTGCCCGAATATTCCTGCAAGTCCGGAAAGTTTTCGGCCTCGACGCCACGCAACTTGAATCGGGAGCCATTGCTGGTAATTGTGGCCTGACAGAGATCATTGGTTTTGATCTCGATCTCGCCCTGTGCCAAAGACTTGGCGATTTCAATCAGCTTCCTGGCCGGCAGACAAATCGAGCCTTCCTCGCGCACAACGGCTTCGCATTCGGTCGTGATCGTGATGTCGAGATCACTGGCGCGCATCACAATTCTGCCGGCGCCGGTTTTGATCAGCAGATGCGAGAGGATCGGAATCACTTGTTTCGGGCTGACAGCGCCCTGCAGGTAGTAGAGTTCGTTCAGGAATGTCGTGCGATCTATTCTGAAGTTCACGCTTTCTCCTCTTTGATGGTGGAATAGGGGACAGTAGATTTGCGATCTGCCTCCCGCTTCTTTTCCGCCTTTGGTGTTGTTTCGAGATGGATGTGCTGAGTTTTAGAGGAGATTAGGCTGCTTGGTGATTTGCTGAGAAATAGAGTGCGGGATTGTGGATGATGCGTTGATTGGTCGAGCCACGCCATTCACCGGCATTGTCTGAAAGCTCTTTGACGAACGGCCCGTCTATCAGAATGTCAGTGAGTGCAAGTATCTGCTGAATGGAAGCTTCAGGCCGGGAATTCAATTGTTCCAGCGTGTGACCGGTGTACATCGTGATCTGCTGCCCGCGCTGCCTGAGCATTTGCAACAGAGCCAGCAAACCATTCGGCTGGAGAAATGGCTCGCCGCCGAGAATCGTCACGCCATCGCGCGGTTCACCTTCGGGAGCGAGCAACAGTTCGATGATTCCACTGACCTTCATCTCAACGCCGCCCTGCAGGTCGTGGGTTTCAGGAACGTGGCAGCCAGGGCAGCGTAAATTGCAACCAGCAGTTTGTAAGACACTACGACGGCCCGGCCCTTCGACGACTGAGTTGTGATAGATGCGGAAGACGCGCAGAGAAGGCTCGCCGTTTGAAATGTGGGCTGGTTTATTACGCAACGTCTGAATGTTGATCGGGCGCGCGCAATTGACAGACTTGCCCGACGGCAGAAGGTCTGCGGCCAGTCGAATCAGTTCCGATTGTTGTAGCCCTTCGATTGTCAGTTCGCCGGACTGTGAATCAATAATCCAGGTTGTCTCTTTCATCGTTAGCTCCATGCCTGTGCGACCATAGAGAACCGGGTGTATACTTGTAGCCATCCTAAAACGTGCTTGATCTTCTTCGGATCGAGAACTTTGCAATGGGGGAAGTTATGTCAGAGATGACTGTTGAGTCGCTATTCAATCAGATTACGGTGCTGCCGGTCAGCGAGAAACTGAAGCTTCGTGCGCTGCTCGACGCGCAACTCAAGAATCCGGCTGGGGCGACGAACGGAGTAAAGTTCGTCAAACCGATCCGGATGCCTGACCCGGAACCGAGCCAACGATGGATGAACGAACATGCTCGCGAATATGGTGGACAGTGGGTGGCGTTGGATGGCGACCGGCTGATCGCTCACGGTGAAAATGCTGAAGAGGTCTTCGCCGCCGCTGATGCCGACGGCGCGTATCTGCCCCTCGTGACCTACATCCAACCCGCGGACGCGCCGCCATTCGCCGGAGTTTGAGCATGGCGACGCAACTCGGCTTCGACATCACCTTCGCTTATCCGGACAGAGCCGACGGCATCACAATTCCAATCGCGCTCAGTCTGGGAGACAAAATCGTTCAAACCTATGCCAAAGTTGACCCTGGTGCTGAGTACTGCATCTTCAGCCGGGAAATTGGTATCAGACTCGGCCTCGATATTGAACGCGGGATTCCCCAGCCGATGGGATCACTGACGGGGACGCTCGATACTTTCGGACACGAGGTCATCATTCAAACTTTCGACATTGCGTTTGAGACCGTCATCTACTTCGCCAAACACCCCAGGCTGCCTCGCAATCTACTCGGTCGCGTCGGATGGCTGCGCCATTTCACCCTGGGGTTGATTGATTACGAGAGCAAACTTTTTCTGTCGCAGTACAGTTGAATGCGTGTCGTTAATCAACTGTTCAGATTTTCTTGTTTTGAATTTGCGGCCTGATGTTGGTGCGCGCGTAAAACTCTTTGGTATTCTCTTCGCGCTCCGGCGCTCCGGTCAGTTCGGTGACAATCTTTGCGACATCCGCGCATTGCGACCCCTGGACGCCTTCCACCTTCATCTCCATTTCGCCAGTCTGCGGATTAATCGTGAAATTGATTTCTGGCATGGCTTCACTCCTTCTTCAGTAACGAACCTTGATCTTCACAATTCCGCCTTCGATGGCGCGATGAATCGTTCCGCGCAGCCGTGTCGCCACTTTGCTGACGACGCGCTCATTGTAGGCGGCGCGAAGCCGTGGGATGAACTGGCCATTGAGAACACGGTGGCCATCAAGATCGTCAATGACGGGCGTGTAATCGCCATTCCCGGAACGCTGAAAGCCGATGTCGCCGTAATGATTTCCGATCTTGTCACGGGGGATAATGATGTCTGCTCGCTGCTGAAGCTGCTCCGAATAGTAGCGCCCCATCGCAAGATTCTCGCCTTGCCTGATCTCCTTACACCCGATGTCTTCGAGCGCACAGACCAGCAATTCGCCGTCTTTGAAGACGACTTCCGTGAACGTCATGTACTTGCTCATTGATGCTGTCTCCTTCGGTTGATAAGTTGCCGGGTCACATTTCCAGCGCTCGTGCCGCTGGCATTCGCCCGCTGATCGGCCTGAGGCTGGAACCTCCGGCGCAAATCGCCATGTGATCCTTGGCCCAATTTCGCAACGATTCGACCTGCTCGCGTTTGATGACGCTGGTCGGTTGAATCTGCCGGGCGCGCTCGGCAACGTCCGCCGTCGTCACCTCGCGCTCGCCATCCATAAACGCGCGAAGCAATCCGGCTTTGACTGCCGCCTCGATCTCCGCGCCGGAAAAGCCTTCGGTTGTTTCCGCCAGTTCATCCAGATCGAAATCGTCGGCATCGCGCTCCCGTTTGCGCAGATGCACCGCGAAGATTTCGCGCCGATCCTCCAGCGTCGGCAAATCAACGAAGACGATGTGCGAGAAGCGTCCCTGACGGGTTTGTTCCGCCGCCAACCCACGCACGTCGTTCGCCGTGCCGATCACGAAAACATCCGACTGCTCCTGCATCCAGTTCAGCAAATACGCGATGGTGCGCGCAGTCTCTCCGCCGTCCGTTCTGGCGGATGACTCAAGCCCGCCGACAGCCTTCTCGAACTCGCTGATACCGAGAATGCCTTTGAGCGTGGTGGCGATGGAGAGGGCACGTTTGATGGTCATTGCCGACGAACCGATTACGCCGCCGCCTTCGCCCATTACGCTGCCGAAATCAAGGTCAAGTAGCGATTTACCGAGCACCGACGACGCAATCTTCTTGGTCAGGTCTTTGCCACAGCCTGGCAAGCCGACCATCAGCAATCCCTTCATCGGCTCAACACCGTATGCTCGCGCTGCCGGGGTGAAAGTGGCTGCCGCTTCAGTCAGGATGTGGCGCAGGTTGTGATACCCACCGAGGTGGTCCGCCGGTTCAGCGTGTGTGTAGTTGAGCGCGCCAGTCCCTTTGATGACCGACTTCTTCTCGTCCAGGATCACCGGCAGCGCGTCCGCCGTCAGGCCGTTGCCGCTGATGATGGCTTTCGCCAGAACATTCTCGATGTCGGTTTCGGTCAGGCCGAGCAATGCCTGCACAAGTTGTTCCTGTGTGCGGTCGTCAACGACAACGCGCACATCGCCGTCACGCAGGCTTTGCATCTGTACAGACAGCATCGCCGTCACTTCGTGCTCATTGGGCAAAGCCAGTTCGATGACCTTGATCTCTTTTTCCAACGCGGCGATGTCGGGAAAATTCCGTTCGACGAACAGGACGTTGATGTGCCGCCCTTTGATCTCCCAGGCAAGTTCGCGAACCCGCCGGACAAGCACCGGGTCTTCCTGCCCATAAGGCGCAAGGTATGGACTGTAATCGCACAACACAAACAGCCCCTTCTTTTGTTTTGAGATATATTCCAACGCGCTGACCGCATCCTGCGTATCGGGAATTGGTAATTCATCTTTCCCCTTCAACTCGGAACCGAGCACCTGCCGCAGTCCCATTGTTCGGCTCCAGATGAAAAGGCCTTTCTCTTTCTCCCGATGACACTTGAGTTGTGCTACCGCGCGCATAATGCGATGAAAACGCCCCTCTTCCGGCGTATTGATTGCGATTAGCGGATAGCGGGCGCGGATCAGCACGTCAAGTTCAGTGACGATCTTTTCCAGCGTTTCCTGTGACATTTGGCTCCTCCTTAAAACTCAAGCGCGGCCAACCGGTTCGGCTGACCGATTTCGTGCGCCTCGCGGTAGCAAAGCTGAACAATGTCGTCCAGCACCGACTTGACCGCCGCGTTGCTTGACCGCCGCTTGTTCTTTCCGTCAGGCCTGGTGGAAAGCTTTTCCAGGTCGCCGAGAAGCTGGTCCAGTTCCGCGTCGGTCTGGAAATTCATCAGCCGGAACCATTGCGCCAGGTTGCGCGCTTTCTTCGCCGTCGCGCCGGGAAGGAAATCGTGCTTCTGCAAGGCTTCCTGCATGGCCACGGCCGATTCGTAAATCTGTGCGCGCAGTTGAGCCGCACCTTCCTGCAAAGGGCTGAGCGTTTCCTGCAGCTTCTCGCGCGCGGCATCCAGCTTCATTTGGCGAATGCGTTCTTTGACTTCGGCTTCACGTCTGCGCTCATCCTCTTCGGCACCCAGCTTGAGACGGAGGCTCTCCTGCTCCCCCCAAATCTGTGCCCGAACGGTCTGCTCAGCAGCATTCACGCGCAAACGTTCAATTCGGTGTTCGTCCTCGACCTGCGCGATGCGATGTCGTTCTTCACAAGCGAGCCGCTGTTCACGGAGCATTTCACTTCCCAAGAGAATCACGCCCACTTGGAAACGTAGCGTCAATTTCTGACGAAGTTCATCTTCTGCCGGAAAAGCTCTGAGCACATTACTGATCAGGCGATCCTGAAAGTCTTCGGGAACGATTGCGCCGGTAGCTTCCAGCCGTTGCGCGGAATCGGCGGCTACCTGCCTGAAGGTGCGGCTCACTTCCAGTCGAATCTCGTCGTACTGATCGAGCACTTTCCGTCTGGCTTCATCCAGATTGTCGCAAGCTTTGTCAAAGGCAGATTCAAACTCAGTGAAGGCGCGCCACGGAACCCAACGATAAGCCGGCGTCTCAAAGAGCGTTTCGGTCAGGCGGAATTGGTAGCTGTATTTGTGCAACGCCGCATGCGCTTGCGACACTGGCGTGAGCAAAGGCCTGCGATAACGATTGGGCAACAAGCCGCAGCGTGGCGGAGTGAAGGCGACATCGGTCTCTTTTGGAAGCTCGACTCCCAACGCCTGCCAATCCAATCTGCGGTCGAGAATGCCGAAGCCGGTGGCATCCACATTGATAAAGACGCCTTCTTCTTCCAAGGCGGAAAGATCGAAGGGCAGGCGCTCAATCTCTTCAGCGTGGCGATCCGTCCGAGAGGCGGCGACAGAAGCGTGATGGTTGCCATTCGAGACAATGACTGCATCCTGCGGGAATTGCACAGGAGTAAACGGAAGCACGTTGGTACTCATTTGAACCCTCCATGTTTGTGATTGGCGTAACCGAAGTTTCGGACGTGTATTGCCAGCAGCTTCTTCTCTTTGGCTTCACTGCCAGAGACTTAGCTGCGCAGAATGTTCCGCGCGAGTCGTTGCTGATGGTTTGCGCCTGTTCTTTTGAGATGGCTGATTCCGCAAATCGTCGAGCGTGACATGGTGATGATTTTGCTCCGCGACAACCACAGGCGTCTCTTCAGGCTGAGCATCTTTCTCCTCAAGGATGACAGGCGGGATTGAATTGACTGCTGATTCAGCGGCAGCAAATGGGATAGGAGCGATTTCGAGGTCGGCAGAAACCACTTCGGTTGCCTGAATGGGAGCTTCCACACGCGGCTCGCATTTTTGAAACGCATCCTGATCGAGCGCGGCGAAGTCCTGTTTGTCGTCAATCTGCGAACCGTCTTCTTTGAGCAATTGATTGACGCGCTGAAACTGCGCCTGAAGCTCTTCATACTTCTGCGCGTAGTCCCACCCTTTTGCCAATTCCTTCTCGATCTGGTCCTGTTTGTGTTTGAGTTCGGCCTGATATTTCAAGGCGCGCTGAAGATGAGTATCAATTGCTTTGAGCTGGGCATCAATGGATTGGATCGTGCCTTGGGCGGAGTCGCCGAAATTGAAGGGGTAAAAAAGTTTGCTGTCAGGCACGCAGAGAAACCCTTCGACCGGCGTGAGCAACGCATCGCTACGATCCCGCTGCCGTTGCAACAGGATTTGAAATCCGCGATAGGAACCAATGAAGCAATATTCGGAATCGAGGCGCACCCCAACTTCACGGCGCAGCTTGTCGAGATGCTCACCGGCCTGCGCTCGATTGTCAAAGCTGAGCCACTCATCGTTGCGAACTGATCGCTTGAGCTTGATCGTGAAAGCACCATCAGACGAGGGATTTTGATCGCGGAGGGCTTGTGCCTGTTCGTGACCGGCGACACGTATATCGGCTTCGTGGACTCTTCCCGGAAGTGATTCAAGCTCCCACTTCAGGTTGCGGCGGCCATTGCGCCAGACGGTATAAAGACGTGACAGGCGCGCAAGCTCAACTTCGATGGAGACTCGTTCGAGGATGCGCGGGTTGCCGCTGGCGATGGCTTTGACCTGCGCGGCGGTCATCACCATGTCGTCAACATCTTCTGAAGTCCGCGCTGTCACCTCACCCGCCATGATTTGGCTGATGAAGCGCGCCTTGTTTTCCAGTGTCTGCCACATAAAGCCGTCGAACGAACCTTCGGTGACGTAATTGAAAATCCTGACTTCCGGGTGCCGATTGCCCTGGCGCAAGATACGGCCTTCGCGCTGCTCCACGTCCGACGGTCGCCACGGCGCATCCAGATGATGCAATCCATACAATCGTTCCTGCATGTTGACACCAGTCCCGGCTTTTTCCGTGCTGGCAATCATCACACGAATCTTTCCGGCATTGGCATCGGCAAAGGCTTTGGACTTTTTCGCCGGAGTGTCGAAATCGTGAATGAATGCGATCTCGTGGGCAGGAATGCCGCGTTTGATCAGTTCACGTTTGATCTCGCCATAGATGCCAAGCCGGTCAAGACGCTCACTTTGTGTTTCGGTGACACGAACATCCTCTTCAACGATAGTTTCTTCGTTTGTCATGGTATTTATTGTCGGCAGGTAGGTTTCAGTATGAGCAGTCGGTGCAGTTGCTGCCCAGTGCAGCGGCGCGGTTGTAGATTTCGCCAAGCGTGAGAGTCACATTCTGCCCGTCGGAGTTGACGGCATAGGCTTCGCCAATCAGATAGCGTAGATCTTCAGAGCCGATTTCCATCACCACCGCGACGTAATCGGGCATTAGGTGTTCGGCCAGCAAGCCGAGGAAATCCACGCCTTCCCATTCACCGGATTCCTTGTTGAGGCGAGTGAGAGGAATGCCCGATTCATTCCATTTGTTGAGAAATCCGTGCAGCGTGCCGCCGCCCTCGGACTTCGTAATCATTTCCAGATTGAACTCGTCACAGAATTTATTGAACTGCTCTGCGTCTTTGACTGCGAAGTAATTTGATCTGAAGGTTGCAGTGTAATTAGCCATCGCCGTTGCTCCTTTCTGAAAGCCTGTCGCTTCGCCCCTTCGGAGTCGAAACGTCCAGAAACACAAGCTGCACACCGCGAGTATTTTGGGCTTCACGATAGAGCTGTTCGATGTTGTCAACGAGCGCCATCACCTTCGACTGCACGGGGCGAGGCGAATCCGATTTTACGAGCCTGATGTCCAGCGCCGCTTTCCGCCCGTCTCCCGTTACCTTGAGCATATTGTCAATGTGTGGCGAGACACGGCGGCCCTTGATGGCTTCGACTCGACGGGCAAGTTCGTGAACATACTCTTTCAGTTCATCGCTGGCCGGAACACTGATGATTTCTGGCCTGCCGCCCTTCAGCTTCGGTCGTGGCAGATTCAGTTCAGCAGCGGATTTAACATCCAGCACCTGCTGCCAGAGTTTGGAAAGCTCCGGGATGTTGGTGAACTTGTTGAAGCGGGTGTTCATTCGGAAGCCCGAACCATCCGGCGTCATTTCCAACGACTGCGTGGTTTCGGCGAACTGCTGCACCCAGGCGTCGAAGTGGTCCAGGCCAAGCTGCTGCAAGGTTTCAAGTTGAAGATACTTTTGGCAGACATAGACCTCGGCGAGGGTGTTGCTCACCGGTGTCGCCGTTGCGCAAATCACGCGCCCGCCGTTTTCCAGCACTGAGCGGACTTTGATGAAACAGTCGAAGGCGCGTTGCGAGTCGGTGTTGGGCAAGCCAGCAACCCGGCTCATCTTGGTTGGGCAGTAGAGATTCTTGTAGCAGTGGAATTCGTCAATGAAGAGCGCGTCAATGCCCAGTTCATCCCAGGTGATCGTGTCGGCGGCAATACGTTTGATCTGCCCGTTGGTGTCGTCAAGCCGGGCCTTGAGCTTTTTGATCGCACGCTGGACTTCTTTGATGCTGCGCCTGTTTTTGCCGCTTGCCGACTCGAAGTCTTCCAGGTAGCCGGTCAGAGTATCAAGCTCGTGCTGAATGTAATTTCTGACCGTCTCGGGGTTGAGCGTCAGCATCTTGAAAGCAGTCTGTGGGATGATGATCGCGTCGTAATCCGACGTAGCAATGCGGCTGAGCAATTCTCCGCGCTGCGACGAAGTCAGATGTTCCTTGCCTGGCGCCAGCAATCTGATGTTTGGGTACAGACGGATCGCTTCAGCCGCCCATTGCGCGGGCAGATGATTGGGAACCACGATCAGCGACTTGTGACAAAGGCCGAGCCTCTTCAGTTCCATCACCGCTGCGATCATCGTGAAGGTCTTGCCCGCGCCGACACAATGCGCCAGCAACGTCGCTCTGTCTTGCAAGCATCGCCAGATCGAGTTCTTCTGATGCTGGTAGAGCGTGATGTCAGCCGACATACCGGGCAGCACCAGATGGCTGCCGTCGAACTCGCGCTTACGGAAGGCGTTGAAGCGCTCGTTGTAGATGCGAATCAGTGTGGCCGCTCGCTCTGCGTCTTTCCATACCCATTCGGCGAACTTGTGTTTGATCTCAAGTTGTTTGGCTTGCGCGGCAATGGTTTCGTTGTCATTGACTACGCGGCGCGTTCCACCGTCTGGGGCTTTGACCTCGTCGGTGATGGTCGTCGTGCGCAGATTGAGAATATCCTCGATCAGCTCGAAGGCATTCACCCGCGAAGTGCCCCACGTTTGCGTAGCCTCGACAGAGCAGCGCGCCCAGGCGCTGACGTCTTCAATCTTCCAGATCGCAAGTGCCGGAACATACCTGGCCGAGCCATTGAATGAAGAAACGAGCGAAACGAGGAAGTCACTGACGACCTGTTCAGGAACCCATGACGCGCCCAGTCTGGCGATGATCTCATCGCGCCCGAGATTGGTGGGCTGGATGGTTTTCAATGCCTCGACGTTTTTGAGAAACGCCAGATTGAATTGCGCCGCGCGTTCGGCTTCGCGCAGTTTCTGCCTGACTTCGCCCGATAGATATTCCTCCGCCGTGACGAATTCGCCACTGGGCGTTTCGTAAATCAGACCTTCAAGCGCGGACAAGACTTCTTCGTGTGACCGTTGGCACAGTCTGCCGATGTACCCTATATCAACACGGCCTTTGTCGTTGAGTGAAATGAGCAATGCTTCTTTCGGCTCGTACCTGCCGGATTGATGACGCGCCGGTCGAATGGTTCGTTGGGAAAAGAGCGGTGCGCGATTATAAAGATTCTTGCCGACCGGAATTTCCAGTGCTTTGAGGAATGGAACGACCGGGCTGCGTGGATCGAGTTTCTTGATGTTGCCGTTGATCGGGCCAAACCGCATCTTAAACCCGGAATACAGGTCGGACAGCTCCTGCTGCTTTGCTTTCAATTCATCGTCTGAAGCGTCCCGCAGTTGCAGCCGGATGACCTCTTTGGCCGCGACATAGATTTCGAGCAGTTGATTGACGCAAACCTGATCGCGCTCCGACAGTTGATTGATGTTTGCCGCAGTCAGAAAATCATCACGGTCCGAAACGATGCCAATTTCATCCGCCGCAACTGACTCGATGAATGCACGATAGCCATTTGCCGGAAGCTGGGTAATCAGCGTTTGCGCCAGGCTTTCGGCGAGGTTGCGCCCATCGTCTTTGAGCAGAAACTCTTCTGCCTCGTACATTCCTCGCCCATAGGTGGGATTGCCGAGCATTCGCTCCGAGTGGGCGATGTAGAAATTGTTGATGTTGAATTCGCGTTCCTCTCCCTCTTCGTTGCTCAGCGTTACATTGCCGACTTCCGCCCAATCAACCTGCGCTTCTTTCAAGGGTTGATTGCGTTTGCGAAAGATCAACACATCCGTAATCACTTCGGTTCCGGCGTTAGCGCGAAAAGCGTTGCGTGGCAATCGCGCTGCCGCAAGCAGTTCGGCGTGACTCGCCAGATATTGCCGCACCTTTGGCGATTTCTTGTCGAGCGTGTATCTGGAAGTGATGAAGGCGATGATGCCGCCGGGCTTCAGCAATCGCAGCGATTTGGCAAAGAAGTAATCGTGAATCGAAGCTTTGAGAAAGCTTTCTCTGATTCCTGCGTCAGCAACCGCATAGTTGCCGAATGGTACGTTCGAGACCACAAGGTCAAAGTAGTTCTCCGGCAGCGGCGTTTCTTCAAATGGCTGGATGAAGACTTTTGTCTGCGGATAAAGCTGCGTCAGGATGCGGGCAGTGAGTGAATCAATCTCGACGGCCACTCGTTCGGAAGTCCCTTTAAGTGCCTGCGGCATTGCGCCCAGGAAATGGCCGACGCCGGCAGCGGGTTCCAGAATCCGAAGTCTGTTCAGCCTGGACGAACTGAGCGAAACTGACTGACCGGAATCCAATTCCAGAACTCTGTCTCCGGTGCGCGGGCTGAGGCCGAAATGATCGAGCGCCGCATAGATCGAACGAATGATCGGCAGCGCGGTGAAGTGCGCGTTGAGCGAACTAGCCAGTAGTCCCTTGATTTCATCCGGCGTGAGTAGTTCTGCCAGTTCCGGGCAAGGACGCGACCACGAATGTGCGCCATTCGGAAAGGCTCGGTTGAGAACATCCGAATCTCCCCAGCCTGTGTATCTGGCAAGAATCCGCTGCTCTTCCGGCGCTAACGACCAAGATTCGCGTGATTCAGCCTCGATCTTTTTGAGCAGCGTGATCGCGGCGACATTGAATTTGAAACGTGAAGCCGCGCTGCCCAGTTCGGACAGGTCGTCATCGTGATCAAAGCGGAAGTCTGTGGTGTTGACAGTAGCGAGCGATGCAGCCTGCATAACGAATCTCCTTGGAAATTAGAGATATGGTCAAATGACCGTGCGGTCATCCACGATTCATCTCAATGCAGGCCGCCCGATTTGTCGTTTGCTCGGCAAGCTATTGGCCAAGTTTCAGAGAGTAATACGTCGGAAAGACAGTTTTGGAAGATCGAGAAGTGTCGAGTTTAGTTGTGGCAATTTGGACTTCTGCGGCCAACCATATTTTCAATATGTGACGCCTGGTGATTGACAGCGTATGATCGGCCACATAAATTTCACATTAGCGTTAAGCCGCCTGCATATCAGGACAGTATTGAATTACTGTCTTTGTGAATAAGCCCCGAATATTGGTTTAATTTTTCGTGGTCGCAAGAGATGTTTGTCTCGTGTGGCCGAGGTTTGCGGAGAGAATGAATGGTCAAATCTGGTCAGATACTTACCGGGCCACTTTTTAATGAGCCGATGCGGGTTGAAACCGTCAGCCAGGAGAATCTGAACACATGGAGGCTCGGTCTAGTAGGCATACAGTCCGAACGATTTCGAAATGTCACGCTGACCAGCAATGATCTTCAGCTTCTTACTATTCGTGAAGCTGCGGCAACTTACACTGGAGAGGCAAACGTTCTGCGGCTCGGTCTTCAGGCTTATGCTTTGGGAATCGCATATGAATTCGATCCTTACTTCGGGCTTTCCATATCGCGCGTAGACCCGCTGCCGCATCAGCTTGAGGCCGTTTATGATCACCTGCTGAAACTTCCTCAGGTCAGATTTCTGCTGGCAGATGACGCGGGGGCAGGTAAAACGGTAATGGCGGGGCTACTCATCCGAGAACTGAAACTGCGCGGCTTGGCAGAACGCATCCTGATCATTTGCCCGGCGAACCTGACCTTCCAGTGGCAGCGCGAACTCAAAGAAAAATTCGACGAGCAGTTTCACGTCTTCAAAGGCGACAACATCAAGGATCAATACGGTGTAAACCAGTGGCTGGCGCAGAATCGCATAATCACTTCGCTGGATTTGGCTAAACGGTCGGAACTGTTGCCAGGACTGAGCCAGGTCAACTGGGACTTGGTGATTGTGGACGAAGCGCATCGGATGTCGTGGTCGCCTCCGGCAAAAAAGACAGCTCGTTATGCGCTGGGTGAGTTGCTCCGTGACCGATCAGATCACCTGTTAATGTTGACGGCCACGCCACACAAAGGCGATCCGGAAAATTTCAGTCTTTTCCTACAACTTCTTGATCCTGATGCTTTTGCCGATGTGCGTTCGATTCGGGAGGCGATGGATCGGGGGCGCGCGCCGTTCTACTTGCGCCGCACCAAAGAGGCGATGGTCAATTTTCCAGAGTTGCAGCCAGATGGATCGTGGGCAGCCAAGAAGATATTCACCAAACGCATTCCGCATACGATTGATTTCGCCATTGACGGCGAGGAGTTCGAGCTTTACCGCGCGGTGACCAACTTCGTGAAGCGCCAGAGCGCACGGGCTGCCGCGCATGGCGACGACCCGCGTGCGCGAGCGGTCGGTTTTCTGATGTCACTATACCAGCGGCGTCTCGCATCTAGCACCTACGCCGTCAGAAAGTCGCTCGAAAACCGAGCCCGCCGACTTGAAGAGGGATTGCGAGAGGCGCAAAAACTGGCGCAACTTGCTCCTCCCGACTTGCCCGATGCGGAAGAACTCGAAGAGATTGAAGAAAGCGAGCGCGAACGACTGGAAAGAATCCTGGAAGCCATCACGCTGGCCGGCAATGCCACACATGTTCGTGAAGAGATTGCGGAACTGAAACAGCTTGTTGAAGAAGCCGAAAAACTCGAAGCCACTGCCGACGATAATGAAGCCAAGCTCGCGCGTCTGAAAAAGCTTCTACATGATCAGGGTTTCTTTGAAGATGAGAATCAACGCCTGTTGCTCTTCACCGAGTTCAAGGACACGCTTGATTACCTGCTTGCAAAGCTGGCTTTGTGGGGCTTTCGGGCAGGGTGCATTCACGGCGGAATGAAAATCGGCTCGCGCAATGAACCCGGCTCGCGCCTTTATGCCGAACAGCAATTTAAGGATGGCGGCATTCAGATTTTGGTCGCTACGGAAGCAGCAGGCGAAGGTATCAACCTCCAGTTCTGCCATATCCTATTTAACTATGACATTCCGTGGAACCCGAACCGGCTGGAACAACGAATGGGTCGCATTCATCGTTACGGTCAACAGAAAGATTGCCTGATCTTCAACTTCGTCGCTACGAACACCATCGAAGGCCGTGTGCTGCAACGGCTGCACGACAAACTCCAAGAAATTCGTGACGCACTTGATGATGATGCGGTCTTCAATGTCGTGGGTGAAATTTTACCTGCCGCTCAGATTGAGAGAGTCCTGCGGGATTATTACGCGGGCAAACTTGGCGATGCTGATTTGGAAGACAGATTATTGCGCAACGTGGACGAAGGTCATTTCCGCGCCATTTGCCGCAATGCGCTGGAAGGGCTGGCCTCAAAAAACCTAAATCTGCAAATGCTGATCGAACGCCGTGCCCGCGCACAGGAGCGGAGAGTCGTGCCGGAAACGATCGCGCGCTTTGTGCAGGAAACAGCGACACTCGTGCCCTGGACGCTGAAGCCGCTGCCGTCTCTGCTGCACACCTTCGATCCGGCTAGAACACCGACTCCCCTTCGCCAATACGAAGCGCAGACGAACTGGACGCTGCCCGCGCTGGCAGACCGGTATCCGCGTTGTTCGACTGATCGCCAAACTGCTGAAAAGAACAAACTGGAATGGGTGACACCCGGCCATCCTTTGTTTGAAGCATTACGCCGACACACACTTGCGTTGTCGCTGGAGACGTTCGGCCAAGGTGCATGCTTTCATTCGCTACAACGCGCTACACCTGCAAGACTCGATTTTTATCGCGCCCGTGTTGTTGACGGCATGGCGCACACGATTCACGAACGGCTCTTCGTGTGCGAAATTACCGAGGCAGAGACTCGACTGGTTGATGCCAATGTACTTGGCGATTTCACGCCAACTTCGTTGCCTTCCGAATTTCCGGCAATTGCCTCATTGCCGGAAGCGACGGGCTGGCTGTGGGAGAACGCACTCACGCCATTCCTGGAAGAGGTTCGCGGCGAACGACTAAGCGAAGTCAAACGGGTCGCCGATCACGTAGAGTTCTCGCTAACTGAATTGATTCACAAAGCCGACGAAGAAATCGGCAAAGCAGCGGAAGACGTTGAAAGGAAAGTGCAAGGCGCGGAAGGCCGTCTGGCCCAGGCTGAAGAGCGCCACTCCAATCTAATCGCGCGGCGTGATCGCCGCCGGTTGGAATTGGAGCGCCAGCGCGCCTTGTCGCTTCAGGCTGTCGAGCGGATCACCACCGTTTTGGTCTTACCGCATCCCGAACGTGAATCGCCCGACATTCGTAATCTGCGCCAGAATCTGGAAACAGAAGCCGCCGCCATGCAATTCGTGATGGAACACGAGCGCGCCGATGGTCGGCAAGTCTTTGACGTGAGCGAAAAGAATCTCGGGTACGACATCACCAGTCTTGATTTGAATTCCGGCGATCTGCGTCTGATTGAAGTCAAAGGTATTGGCGCTGAGACCGGTTCGGTGTTGCTTACCCCGAATGAACACCGCGTTGCTGAAGACCGCCGCGATTGCTATTGGCTCTATGTTGTCGCGAACTGTAACGCCACTCCCAAACTCGAGGCAATCAAAGACCCGGCGCGGCTTGACTGGCGCGAAGTGATAAAAGTAGCGCATTATCGGCTCGATCTTAAATCCATCAAGTAATCTACAAAGATGATCCCAAAAGAGTGCAAACGCCTCGCGGAAGTTGATTTCCCCATCGCCATCGTGTCGAAACACGCGGCGCGCGAAAAATCCATCCGGTACGGGCATCCTTCGACGCTGCATTTGTGGTGGGCACGGCGTCCGCTGGCAGCTTGCCGCGCGATGTTGCTTGCCTTGCTGCTGCCCGACCCGTGTGATGAACACTGTCCACCAGAGTTCAAAGACAATGCCCGCACCCTGCTGCCGAAAGTTCCGGGAATGGGCGGCATCGGCTCGCGAGATGAAAATTTGCGTGCGGCGCTGCTCAAATTCATTGGCGATTTCGCCAACTGGGATTTGTCGTCGAATCAAACATATCTGGAAGTTTCACGTGCATTGGTCAAGGCCGCACACGACGAAACGCCGCTCGTAGTAGATCCGTTTGCCGGGGGAGGCTCAATCCCGCTTGAAGCGTTGCGGTTGGGCTGCGATGCCTTCGCCTCAGACCTCAACCCGGTCGCCTGCCTGATTCTTAAAACGATGCTCGAAGACATTCCGCGTCACGGCGCAGGATTGGCCGAGGAACTGCGGCGCATTGGCAAAGAGATCAAGTCGCAGGCCGAAAAAGAATTAGCTGAGTTCTATCCGGCGGATGCTGATGGTGCGAAGCCAATTGCTTATCTGTGGGCGCGTACGGTGCGCTGCGAATCACCTAACTGCGGCGCGGAGATTCCTCTAATGCGTTCGTTCTGGCTGTCGAAGAAGGCCGCTTGTAGGCGTGCGTTGCGATCTAAGATAGTTCGGCCTATTGGCGTGCCCCCAAGAGTAGATCTTGAGATCTTCGAGCCAGGCACTGAGGGCGAAGTTGCCAGCGGCACTGTCAGTCAGGCAAAAGCTATCTGTCTCTGCTGCCGCATTCCTCTTCCACCTGACCGTGTACGCGCACAACTGCTTGAGCAGCGTGGTGGGGCAGAGGTGATTTTCGATAAACAAGGTAACCGCATTGGCGGAGCGAAGCTGATGGCGGTAGTTATAAACCAGGTCGGCGACCGTGGCCGTTCCTACAGACTGCCTTTAGATAATGATTATGTAGTGGTGAATAAGGCTGCGCAGAAACTGGCGGCGATTGCCGCCTCAACTCCATTGGGAAAATTAAGCCCAGTGCCAGATGAGCCGATCAACTCAACCCGTCCTTCGCCGAATGCACGCGGTCTATCAGCAGTAACCAGATACGGAATGGAAAATTTTGGAGACCTATTCACCAAACGGCAAAAGCTGGCCATGCTCACACTCTGCCGTCAAATTTCGTTGTTGGATTCATCAGATGAGGCGGCAAAACGAATTGCAGGATTAGCAGCTAGCCGCTTCACTGACATCAGTAACGCACTCTGCCGATGGGAAAACACAAAAACGCAGGTACGGAATTTATTCACCAGACAAGCAATTTCGATGAGATGGGATTTTGCAGAGCCGTGCTTGTTCGGAGATCACGCAGGCGATTACACCGTAACACTTGGCACGATGTCACGAGTGATAGATACGCTCTCCTCTCAGCCAAACATCGGACAGGTCGAACTTGCAAGTGCTTGCCATTCTCCATTACCGGATGCCGTAAGTGATGTGTGGTTTACTGACCCACCCTACTACGACGCGATTCCTTACGCTGACCTTTCAGATTTCTTCTTTGTTTGGCTCAAACGTATATTTCCAAACAGTGTGTTGTTGAAAGACCCTTTCGATTCGAATAATGGACTCACACCAAAACAACAGGAGTGCGTTTGGAACCAATCGTACTTCGTGGATGGGAAACGTAAGGACGGAGCTTTCTTCGAGAAAACAATTGCTCAGGCGGCGGCGGAAGGCGTCCGTGTATTGCACCCTGATGGCATTGGCTGCGTTGTATTTGCTCATAAATCAACTGATGGCTGGGAGGCTCTACTTAGCGGATTGCTGAGTTCCGGCTGGGTGATTAAGGCATCGTGGCCTATTGCGACAGAGCTGAGTAATCGAACCAACGCAAAGGATGCGGCAGCATTGATGGGCAGCGTACACTTGATTTGCCGTCCGCGCACAGATAACAACGTTGGCGACTGGGGCGAGGTGTTGCGGGAGTTACCGAAGCGTGTCGGCGATTGGATAGAGCAATTGCAGGCGGAAGGCGTGCGCGGCGCTGATTTGGTCTTTGCTTGCATCGGTCCGGCACTGGAAATCTTTAGCCGCTATGCACGAGTAGAGACTGCCGAAGGCGACGAGGTCACGCTGGCGCGGTATCTGGAAAAAGTTTGGGAGGTGGTTGGACGCTCCGCACTCGAACACGTGCTTGGCACAGCCGAAGCTAAAGCGCGTAACGGCGCGGCGGGCGCGCTGGAAGAAGATTCTCGGCTGACGGCGCTCTTTCTGTGGACGATGCAAGGCACCAGTGCTGATAGCGCAAGCAACGGCAATGCCGAAGACACGGACGAGAGGGATGATGAGACTGACGATGATGAAGAAGAATCTTCGGGCAAAAAAGCAAAGGGCTTTAGTCTGCCGTTCGATGTAGTGCGTCGGTTTGCGCAACCACTCGGCATCCGGTTGCCGGAATGGGAAGGCCGCATCATCGAAACCAAGAAGGGTGTCGTGCGGCTGCTGCCCGCTGGCGAGCGTGCCAAACAGCTTTTCGGCGAAGCCGGTGCGCAATCCATTGCTGACCGCATCGAAGCCGAACCATTCATCGCCCGTACCGACTGGCTACCCGGCCTGGAACCTGCGGCGCAACCACCCGAAGTCAAAGGCCGTAAACGTCGTAAGACTGTAGCCGCATCCGCTGCCGAGGTTTCCGACGAGGCATTGCAAAAACATCGTGGTGCGACCACGCTGGATCGTGTTCACGCGGCAATGCTTTTGCAATCGAGTGGGCGGGCAAATGCGCTGCGCGCGCTGCTGAAAGCCGAAGTCGAACGCGGGCCGGATTTCGTCCGGTTAGCGAATGCGTTGACGGCACTTTACCCAACAGGCAGTGAAGAGAAGCGCTTGCTGGACGCGATGCTATTAGCCGTTCCGAAATAGAATCATATTTTTCGTGTAATCCTTTGCCCTGAGTAAGGAATTAGGTAGATGGAACCCTGGTATAAAGTCACTCAACCACGTCAGGAAGTTCGTGAAGGGCGTTCATTCAGCCCTGATGAGTTTGCAATTGCACTGGAACAGGTCGTCGCTGGAACCGCGCCAGAAGATTACCGTGACCCGGCGAAGTTTTTTGCGCGGAACTGTTTTACGCGGGCTTTGCGCGAACATTCAGGCATGGTGCTACGCCGATTGGCCGGAAAGACAGAGAACACATCGCCGGTGATGACGCTTATCACTCAGTTTGGCGGCGGCAAAACACATACACTGACGACGCTATACCACTTGGCGCGCAATGGCGAAAAGGCGCGCGTTTTTGATGGTGTAGCCGATCTGCTGCAAGCCAATGGAATTTCCGAAGCGCCGCAGGCGCGCGTCGGCGTCTTCGTCGGTAATGCCTGGGACCCGCAAGCAGGTCGTGAGACACCGTGGGTTGATTTAGCGCAACAATTGGCGGGAGACGAAGGTGTGATGGCGCTTGGCGAGTCGGCTCGAAGCGCTCCGCCGGGAACTGATGCGCTAGCGCGATTATTTGCCGCCGCCGGTGGCCGCGTGTTGATTCTGTTCGATGAAGTCCTGAACTTCGTCAACCGTCACCGGCACATGGCCGATGGCTTTCACGCTTTCATTCAAAACCTTACGGTGGCGATGACAGGCAATGCCTGTGGCGCGGCCGTCATCAGCTTACCGCGCAGTCAGGTCGAAATGACTGATTGGGATATGCAGTGGCAGGAAAAGATCACAAAGGTTGTGCGCCGTGTGGCAAAGGATTTGATCGCTAACGATGAAGCCGAAATTAGCGAGGTTGTGCGCCGTCGTTTGTTTGAAGATATTGGCAGCGAACGAATACGCAGGAACGTCGCGCGCGCCTATGCCGACTGGTGTTTTGAGCGTCGCGCACAGCTTCCACCCGAGTGGACGGCAGTTGATACGGCTTCGACTGAGACTAAAGCGCGCGAGTATCTGCAAAGCCGCTTTGAAGCCTGCTTCCCGTTTCACCCCGCTACGCTTTCGGTCTTCCAACGCAAATGGCAGGCGCTGCCCCAGTTTCAGCAGACGCGCGGCACGTTGGCGATGCTGGCACAATGGATTTCGTGGGCTTACCGCGACGGATACAGTCGCGCAAGGCGTGAATCATTGATCACACTTGGCTCGGCCCCACTCAATGTGCCGGAATTTCGCAGCAGCGTGCTAGGACAATTGGGAGAAGCGAGATTGCAAGCGGCGATTGAAGCCGATATTTCAGGCCAGCAATCACACGCTCGTGCAATGGATGCAGACACTAAAGGTGCGTTGAAGGACATTCATCGCCGCGTAGGTGCGACGATTTTATTCGAGTCTTCGGGCGGACAGCGCGACAAGCTGGCACATCTGCCAGAACTGCGTTTTGCGCTGGGCGATCCCGACATTGACACCACGACGATTGACAATGCCGCCGCCGCGTTGGAATCGCATGCCTTCTTCATTCGCCGCGTCGGTACAGACGGCTTCCAGATTCGCCATCAGCCAACGTTGAAGAAAGTGGTCAGCGACCGGCGCGCCTCGCTGGATGAAGAGAGCGAGATCAAACCGGCAATGCGCGATCTGGTCGAACAGGAGTTCAAGAAAGGCACGAGTCTGCCATTAATTCTTTCGCCGAATGACGGCACAGAGATACCCGATTCAACAAAGCTGACGTTGGTCATCATGCGGCCTGAAACGGAATGGACGGGCAACGGTGCGTTGCGTTCGCAGATTGCGGAATGGACACGCTACCGAGGCAAATCGCCCAGACTTTATCCGGGCGCAATTGTTTGGTGCTTCAAAAAACCTGGGCGCGATCTGCGCGACAAGGTCGAGTTGTGGCTGGCCTGGAAGCGCGTAATGAAAGACGTTGCATCCGGCATTCTGGGTGACGACTTCGACCGCAGTGAGAAGGCCGACATTCAGACCAATGTCAAAGATGCCGAAGAGAAAGCGCGCGACGAAGTCTGGGGCGGTTATCGCTTTGTTGTGATAGCAGATCAGCAGGAATCAGACGGACTAAAGATCATTGATCTGGGCGCGGGCCATGCCAGCGGCGCGGATTCGCTCTGTGGCCGAATCATTACAGCCTTAAAATCACAAGCACTGTTGAATGAATCGGTTGGCGCAGGATATTTGGAACGCAACTGGCCGCCTGCCCTGAAGGAGTCAGGTGCCTGGCCGCTGGCCAGTTTGCGCCAGAGCTTTCTCAATGGCTCGCTGACACGTCTGCTCGATCCCGACGCAGTTTTGCGCAATAAGATTGTCGAATTCGTCAGTCGTGGCGATTTTGGTCTTGCGTCAGGCTCAGGCGCTGATGGAGCTTATGAACGGGTCGGGTTTGAAGAGCTCATCGCTCCCGAAGAGGTCTACTTTGAACCAGGCGTTTTTCTACTTACCAAAGTAAAGGCGAAGACTGCCCGGAAAGCTTTGGAAACTGGGGAGGGGATTTCTACTGCTCCCGACGAAACAGGCACTTCACCGCCACTGATTCAAACTCCGGTTTCTGGCACAACCGCGATAAAGGCTGAACCTGAACCGTCCGAGCAAACTGAAACTGTTCCCTCGACCATTACGTTGCGTTTGGTCGGGACGATTCCATCGGAAGCCTGGAATCGTTTCGGAACGAAAGTTCTTCCAAAACTTCGCGGCAATGGTGAACTCAAGCTGGGGGTTGACTGCTCGGTAAGCCTTAGCTCGGAAATCGCAACGAATCTTGCATCAGAGTTAAAGCAGATACTTTCCGACCTTGGCTTGGAGAACACAGTAAAAGTTGAAAATTCAAAGTAATAGTCTGCCACATGTGCAACGTCCACTCGCCTCTTAGAAGTTGCGGCTGTTGATGCCCCTTTACTTTGGCGTGTAATTCAAAACTTTTGCAACTTTATATTTGAATTCCTGGCTGAGTTGGCTGAACCAGCGTTGGACGCTGATCGAAGTAATAGGCAGTTTCCGCAGCACGGTGTCGTCAATCCCTTTCGCGCTCCGATCCCAAACGGCAATGCGCGTGGTTGCGAGCGTTTCTTCGCTGCGCCACCGACTAGCAATCAACGCTGCCAGCCGCAAACAAACGGCGGCGTTCGTGTGATAATCCTGATCGAAGGCAATCAAAACGAGCCGTCCCTTGGTCAGTTCGATTAACGCTTCGTGGTTGGCCGAAACGCCAGCGGTTGCCACGATGTGAAGGTCAGGACGTAAGACAAAAAGCGCATCGGCCTTGAGCGCTCCCTCGACAATCACAATCGGCTCACCTTCTGTAAAATCCGACAGGCGAAACGTGAAATGAAGCGGGCTGCCAGAGCCAATGCCGTAGGACATCCCGGACGAAGAGAGCCAGCAGTATCGCAGTCCCTTCTTTTTCATGCCGGGATACCGCATCTGACAAGCCTGAATCCGTCCTTCGGCGTCTCGCACGGGGATCAGCAATCTGGGTGCGTGATAATCCGTCGGCTTCCACAGATGAACACCCTGGGCGTCTTCCCAAAATCCAGGAATGCCCCGCAGCCAGTCGGGAAATTGAAACTGACTCTGGGCATCTTTCAGAAGCTGCCGGACCAGCCGATTGCGCTCATCGAACGAAGGAGGCAGACCGCCATAGTTATCGAAATGCTTTGCCTTGAATCCGCGCGGAAGCAACCCCTTCTCTGCGGCAATGAGGGATTCGTAGTAATTGGCAGCAGGGCTGAGGCGGATCAGCGTTGAATAGACAAAATCGCGGAGTTCAATCGGTGCGAGCGGAGATTGCGGAAACTCTTCGACAATCTTTGTTTGAATGCGAAATACCCTTCGAGTCCGGCTCTCATCCTCTTCGTGAGCATAGATCGCTCCTCCGTGACGATTGATCTTGCGCGCGCCATCGCTCACCCGCATACAAATCGAGATTCGCTCGTCGCTTGTATACGAACACCAATCGGGCTTGCCGCAAATCAGGCAGGGGCGGCGGCGGTTGACGCGGCAAAATCCAGTGGAAGTTGAAGTGGACATGGCCGCGCTGCAACCCGCGTCCTTTTCAATCACCGATGATAAACACGAGTATTTGAAGAATTGGAAAATTGCAGATGAAGAAGTTATTGACGCTGGCGATTGTCCTCATTAGACTTCTGCCTGCTGTGGATACTCAATTTCTATAATTGCAATCCTCTGCATCAGGCCGACTCCCTACACTGAGTAACGCCATTGTTAAAAGCCGTCTCAACTTATGAGTAGTAGAAACAATCAAGATATAAAGAGAAAGATTTCTGAGACGAGATTCTCGTCGCGCCGACGAATGGACGAACACCGCTGGAAGCATCTTCTCTGCGTTTCAACAAGAGTTGATATTCTAGACTTAGCCACATAACCAGGAGAAATTGATGAAGGTTGCCGATTTTCTGATCACGCATTCCGTTCGGTCACCAAACATTATGTGGTTCCTCGGCGCGGGGGCTTCTGCTGCTGCGGGCATTCCAACCGCTTACAGCATGATCTGGGACTTCAAACGAATGCTGTATTGCACTTCGCGCAAAGTCTCGATTCGATCCTGTGCCGATCTGGGCGACACGGTTCTGCGATCCCGGATTCAACAGCACCTCGACGTTTCAGGCGGATTCCCTGCCTTGGACGCAGAGGAAGAGTATTCGTTCTACTTCCAAAAAGTCTTTCCTGCTGAAGCCGACAGAAGGCGCTATATTGATCAGATGGTTTCGACGGCCAGCCCCTCTTTCGGACACCTTGCACTTTCCGCGCTCTTCAAACTCAGTCAGGTCAGAATTGCCTGGACGACTAATTTCGACCGTATGGTGGAAGACGCCACAACCAAAATGATCGGGACAAGCAGTGGGCTAGTCGTCTCCACGCTTGATACGGCAAAGCTGGCGATGCTGGCCGCCAACGAAGGGCGCTGGCCTTTGTTCGTGAAACTGCATGGCGACTTTCAATCAAACCAACTCAAAAATACGACGGATGAGCTGATCACTCAGGATCAGGAACTGCGCTATGCCTTGGTCGAATCTTGTAAGAGGTACGGCCTTGCGGTGGTCGGCTACAGCGGCAGAGACAATTCGGTGATGGACGCGTTGGAGATGGCTATTGACGGCGGGCGCGGCTATCCATTCGGGCTGTTTTGGTTTCAACGTTCCGACAGCACATGTCTGCCAAGAGTTTCTGATTTGATAAATAAAGCGTCTGCGGTAGGGATTGACGCCCACCTCATTCATGTTGAAACCTTCGATGAGTTGATGTCAGACATTCTTCTTTTGGTGAAAGACCTGCCGCCGGAAATATCCGATCAGATCAACAGTCAGGCTCGCCGTGTTTCAGATGCGCCGATCCCGGATACCATAGGGACTTGGCCTGTCATCAGGCTAAATGCGCTGCCCATCACCGCGTATCCCACTATCTGTCGGCGCGTGGCCTGTGACATCGGGGGTATTGGGAAAGTCCGCGACGCCGTTTCCTCGACTGGGGCAGACATCGTCGCCTCAAGGCGGAATGTTGGAGTCATTTCGTTCGGTAGCGATAGCGAGGTGAGGAAAGCTCTGGCCAATTTCAAAATCAGCGAGTTCGATATTCATTCCATCCAGGCTAGCCGCTTAAGATGGGAATCAGCAGAACTTGGTCTGCTGTATGACGCATTCACCAAAGCATTAGCCAAGTCTTGCCCAGTAAGAGTCGAAAGGGTTAGCAGCCATTACCTCATAGTGGCTGATCCCAATCGTGCGAGCGACCCGGCGTTCAATCAACTGCGATTCGCCACAAAAAGTCTAACCGGGAAGGTTTCGCAGACTGGATTGACTTGGGCCGAAGCCTTGTGGATCCGGCTTGAATACCGGTTGGGCCGCCTGTGGCTGCTGATGGAACCGACCATTTGGGTCGAACGCACGGATGATGACGAGGCGTTCTCCAAAACCAGAGAGTTCATCCGTAACAGGCTCGCTGGGAGATTCAATGCCCAATGGAATCAGGTGATCGAAGGCTGGACGTATGTCTTCGTTGGAGGTGCGGAAGAGCGGGAGATTCGGTCTTTCGGGATCGCCGATGGCGTAGACGCCGCGTTTATGATTTCTTCAGTCACGGCCTTCAGTCGGCGGGAGGTGGCACGATGAAAGTTAGAGATTCAATGCTTCCGGCTCATTTATGGATTCCTGAGCCTGGACTTCAGTTTCATCCCGATAGGTCTGATGCACGGAGCGAACATCCTCTTCTAGGACTAATCAGTCATGGCCCGTACAGTCAATCGCTTATCAATAAGGTGCTTGACCCAATCAGATTGGCTGTGATTGCTCCTGAAGGAGAAGCTAGAGTGGTTGACGGTTTACTCTCCGAACTGGAAAGGACATATAGGCCGCAGGAACGCCATACATACCTCCCAAACTTCCCAAGTTTTTCGAAAGTTTTCGGATTACGTGTCGTCAAGGCGAGTACCGACGTTCAACTTGAGATACCGCGCAAAGTGGACGCACAGATAGTCAGTTCCCCAAGCCCCCATCTATTACTGGCACAGAAGCTCACTGAGGCGATAGCCGTCATTCAGTCATACAGAAGCGAATTTGACGTGCTGCTGATTTATTTGCCGAACAAGTGGCAATCAGGCTTTTACGGCGGGGATGGGGAAGACTTTGATCTTCACGACTATCTGAAAGCCATGACTGCTTCCTGCGGTATTCCAACGCAAATCATCCTAGAGGAAAAAGCACTGCTCTATCCCTGCCGGTGCAGTGTGATGTGGCGGCTAGGGATTGCGCTCTATTGTAAGGCCGGAGGTGTTCCCTGGAAGCTGGCGGACGCGACTCCGGACACCGCGTTCATCGGGCTTAGTTACGCCATCAGGCCGAACGATTCCGGGCAACCACGCTTCGTCACCTGTTGCAGTCAGGTATTTGACTCCGACGGAGCGGGATTGGAGTTCATTGCCTATGATACCGATGACGTTCGCATTGAGCGCGACAACCCCTTTCTAAGCCGTTCAGAAATGCGCCGTGTCATGGCGCGCAGTCTTGCCATCTATCAGAGAAGACATACAGGCCGCCTGCCAAAAAGAGTGGTGGTGCATAAATCAACCGAATTCAAGAACGAAGAGATAGACGGCTGCTTCGATGCGTGGCAGGGAGTTGAGGGACTAGAGCTTGTCCAAGTTCAACAGGATGTCTTCTGGCGCGGCATACAGATTGACCCTCCGCGAGGCAGGGAAAATAAAAAAGGCACTCCTGCTCGTTACCCTTGCCGCAGGGGAAGCTTCCTTCCATTGGGAGGAAGAGATGTTCTCCTATGGACTCAGGGTAATACTCCAACGGTTGTTGGTGGAAAGGATTTTTATAAGGAAGGCAAAAGTATCCCTTCACCTTTGCTGATAACCAGATATGCCGGACACGGAGGGTGGGAAGAATGCTGCCGCCAGTTGCTTGGCCTGACTAAAATGAATTGGAATAATGACGGTCTCTATGACAGGTTGCCAGTCACTTTGGGCTATGCAAAAACTCTGGCCAGAACGATCAAACGAATGCCTCAGATTGCGTCAAGACCTTATGAGTTCAGGCTGTTTATGTAGGCCAGGAAACTTTGACAGCTAAACTATCATCGCACAGCAAAAACCTGGCCCGGCATTTCTTGCATTAACATCTTGGCCAGCATATCCGAAGAAGGAATGGCTGGGAGATCGCTAATCGCCCCATCATCCAAAGCTTTTCCTTTCCAACTGCGCAGCCACTCCGGTGAAAGGACCAGAAAGAACGATGAAGCGTAATGGCGCTGCGGCCCTGTAGGCAAAGCCCAGATTGCGCAGATGTGATCGTTTACCCTGGTGTAGAAGTAATAATAGTTCTTCGTGCGCGATTGCCTGCCATTGTCGCCGTAATCCGGCGCTGGTTTGGTATGCCAGATCAGATTGTTGATCTCGACGAAGGTGCTGGGAAAGTGTCCGGTCTTTGCGTGGTAAATGCGAAGGTCTTTGGTGAGCTTTTCGATCTGCGGCTGCGGCATATTCATCTGCCAGTCGCGAAAGAGCGTGTAAATGTGCCAGCCGTAGCTGCCGACGGCCAGGATCGCGCAAATGGCCAGGATCAGGTAAGTGGTTTTCAACTTGTTTACCTTCAATTCAGGTTTCGGCATCGGTTACCTCCCCTCGCGCGAGTCTGAATCAAAGAGCGGCATATGCTCTTCGTCCAGTGAAACCGGATCGTACTCCGGTTCAAATCTCAACTCTTGCTGGGGCGAAGGCTTTGAACTAGCCATCGCGCGCGCAGCCTCCCAGCGGGACGATTTTGGTTTTGATGGTTGTTGCCTTGGTGGCATTTCTTTCTCAGGTTCTTTGTGATGCCTGGTCAATGCCTGAGTGATCGAAGGTTCCGTTGATTCGTTAGTTGGCGGCGTGAAGTGCAATTCGGCGTCATCCGCGCGCTGGAAACACATCTCACGCTCGGACAATGGCGGGTTCTCGTTCCTGGCAAATTTCGGATAGGTCAGACGCAATGGCGGTGCGTTGCTGATGATGGCGATGGCTTGTTTGTATTTGGTCATCTGTCTGATTTCTCCCGCGTCCATCAGTGGCCGCCCGACTTCAGTGGTTCGCTCTGAATCGAATTTGTTGCCCTCGCGCACGTCGGTCAGGCTCGCTTGTAGAACCGTCGTCGTGCCGAGTCTGCGTGAAGCATATTCCGCCGTGCGTTGATCCACCCCAGGAAGAAAGACCATCGCGCCGACCGATCCAAGCACGGCATCGCCGCCATCGGTTCCATACTGGCTGTAAAGCTGCGCGATATTTTGGTAGCCGAGCGCGTAGGTCATCCGCCGCCCGCGCCCTACGCCAAGCGCAGCCGGAAGATCAGGAATGTGGATGTTGCCGATTTCGTCCAGGTTGAAGAGCACTGGCGCGGAAGCCTCGCTTATTTCGCCATTCCGCAAACAATCATTGGCAAGGCCAAAGAAAGTGGACAGCACCCGCTTGTAGCGTTCCGCATCGCCTTCGGGCACGATCATGAAGATTGCCGTTCCCGCTTGCCGGAGTGCGGTAAAGTCAACGAATCTGACTCCGCGCGCGGCCATCGGATTCGTAATCGGCGAAGAGATCGCCATCATATTCGGCGTGGAAAAATCGGCGCATGCTACGCCCAAACCAATCAGCACACCGGCCTGAAGTTTCGGCTCGACCTTGCTGAACATTCCCCAGTAGAGCGGCACTTTCGGGTCGGCCGATTTCATCATCTGTTCGTTGAGTTGCTGAAGCGACAGTGTTGAAATCAGCTCCTGGATCATATGCGGCGCCGGACGCGCATGAATTTGGTTCAGTTGCAGCAGGATTGCCGTCAGCGCCGCTTTCTCCGCTTCCTTCCAAAACGGATCAGCCGTCGAACGCCGGCTTTGCTCTGAATCCAGAATCATCGTCGCGACTTTGTGTGCGTACTCTGCGTCGTTCTTGCAGGCGGGCAGGAAGTTCCAGCGATCCGTCCGTTCCGGCTTTTGCAGATCAATCCGGTAGACGTTGTGGAAGAGATAGGCCGTCTGGTCATAAAGTTCGCCTTTCGGATCGAGCACGATCACTGATCCGGTACCCGCCCACGCGCGCTGCCAAGTGATGAAAAAGGTGGATGATTTTCCGGAGCGCGGCGGACCAAACATTGCCAGGTGACACGTCGAATGCTCCGGACCGAGCACGACGTTGTGCTTTCTCCCAAAGCCTCCCAGCAGCAGTGTGAAAGGCGGAAGCGGTTCGTGCTTACGCAGTGCTAATTTCAAATCCTTCAGCGTTTGAACATCAGCCCAGAGAGCCGAACCATAAGTCACTCGCTGATGATAGTTGTAATAAGGCAGCCAGAGCTGCGCGGCCTCGATCCAGGAGATAAACACGGCGGTAATTCCCAAACAGTGCGCGGCGATTTCAATTTCGATCCTGAGCGCGAGCCAGAGCGACGATTTCCATAAAAGCCATGCAGAAAGAAAACCTGAAACAATCAGCAAGATCGCCTGGCCGAAAATACCCAGCAAGCGCAGCGCCGCGTGGTAGGCAGGCAGATGTTGAGCCGATGCTGGGCGCGGGATGTGATACTCGGCGTCAATCCGCTGACAGATTTGCATCAGAGATTTCGGCTGTCGCTGCCACCACTGGCGGAATTGGCTCAGGCTATTTGCCGGCATACTGGCGCGCCCACAGGTTGAGAGGGTCAATCTCTTGCGGAGTGAATTGGCGTTCCCGCAATGGCTCTATACTCCAATTCAACGCAGCAACCTCTGCAGGCGAGGCGAACGGCTCAGGCAGTTTAACGCCTTCTGTTCTCTTCGCCACAAGCAGCAACGCGCCGGAATTGTCATCGCCACCTGTCGAAAGCCGCGTGATCAGTGCCGGGCCGTCGAGTTGCTCACGGCCAATCGAGACAACTTCCAGGCCCAGCGGCTGCGGGCGAAAACGCACATAGATCGTTGCGTGATCGGAAGCCAGCACATTTTTACTTGCAATCCTATTGACGCCCGGAGGTAAGAGATTACGCGCAAGCATCAGGTCTAACAGTGCATCAACGCTTGTAAGGCTTCGATTGCTCATTTGTTCGTTCACGGCAAGCAGTGCCAGCCCCATCAACGCACCGGTTGCTTCGCGCACTCGCAAAGCCATTCGAGCCACTTCGCCGTCTGGCAGGCTCGACGCACTGGGTGTTTGTGATGATGCCGATGCGGAAGCCTCAATCGTTGGGTCGGCAATTTCCACGCGAGCTTTGACGCGATAGCTCCGGGCGTTTAGCCAACCTACCAGCAGCATTCCGGCAAAGACGATTACTACCGTCATCATGACGATGAGCGGCGGTGACGGACGCCAACGTGTTCTTTCGGTCTTCATATGACGACCTCCTCAAGTTCATCAATCCAGACATCAATTTCTGCATTCGGTGCTTCCATAACCGCTTCAACTCGCGCCAGCGACTTACGCAGGTTCTCCAAATCCAGATGCCGCTTGGCGAGAAAGCACAGGTGCGATTCAATCTCGTGGATGCTCAAGTCACGATGCCCGGCATTAGCGAGTGTGCGCATTAACGCGATGGATTCACGCAAGCCCGGCTTATCAACAATCCCCGGTAAGCCACGAATCGCACTAATGAGCTTGACCATCTTCAGAAGCATCAGGCGCGAGGCTTGCGGACACCTTGCTTTCAGAATGCGCGCCTCTTCTCGTAACGTCGGCACGGGCAGCCAACTGTACAGACAGCGCGAACGCATCGGTGAAGACAGGTCGTGGCGCTGATCGTTCGAGAGCAGAATCACGACTGGCCAGCGTGCCTGGTCACGCACACCGATTTCGCCATAACGTGGAATGTGGGCATACCCACGTGCGAAAAGTTGCAACATCATGTCCTCGATTTTCTCGCTCACCTTGTCGAACTCATCGCAGATCAGTATCGGAATGACATTATCCTGCGCCGCTCGTTCATAAGCGGCGAGTGCTTCACCAAGAATCAAAAACTCGCGCGTCCATTGCCTGGCGCGCGATTCGTCAAAACTTTGGCCCATCGCTACAGCCTGTCGCACCGATTGCGTTTGTGCTTCACTGTCCCAGCCATAGAGCACATCCGGGAGTGTGAGACCATCCATCCCTTGCAGATAAAAGACCGGCAGGTTGCAGGCTTCGGCAAGGCTTTCAGCTAGTGCTGTCTTCCCGCCGCCACGCGGCCCTTCGATCAGCCAGGGCAAACCACTCCGTAGGACGTGGGATAGATCGCTGAGCATTCCGCGTTGAATGACGTAGCCTGTGGTGTGCAGCAAATCGGCAATGGCTTGTTCGCCGCTTTCTACCAAGAGACTGCGCGGATTGATGACCAGCAAATTCGGATTGTTTGCTTGCATTCGGATTTACGGCTTTTGCGCTTCAATCTCGTTGAGCACCGCCTGCGCCACCCGTTGCAGTTCAGGACTCATTCTCGACAACGCCGCTCGAATGCGAGCCGGGTCAGCTTCCGTCATCAATTCGGCAAGTTCGTCGTCGCTCAGATTTCCATCTTTCACGCCAGTCTCGGCTAGATGCGGATTTGAGACTTCAGATTCTGGCAGCGTCGTAACCAATACAAATCCGACGGTCCCGGCAGAGACTTCGACAAAGTTGCGATTCTGATCTGATTGACCGTTGGCCCCGGTTGTAGAGCGGTAAGTCCCATAAGGATCGGTGGCGACAATCACCGCTGAGCTACGGCGATTCAAAATGCTTGTGCCGATCTGTAACCCGGCCTGTGCCGCACGGTCTAAAACTTTCACCCAGACGGGCGACATCTGTCTTTGTTTTCCGCGCAGTCCCGCGCCGCCGTCATTTCCAAGGGCTTCTCCTTCGAGTTTTGTGAACGATTGTGAATTGGGGTCAATGTATCCCTTGATCTGCAGATAAGCGCGATCCAGATTGCCGCCAACCACGTTGCCGATGAAGACCGTTCCTCGCTTGAGTTGCCAATGTTCCGTTTTGAGATCGCGAACAAGCTCCAGCCTTGCCAACGATCCGATGCGCAACGTGTAAAGCACGCCCATCAAGCGAACTGGCAACATCGCACCGAAGTTCGGCTTTGATATTCGTCTGATCAAGCGGGTGTGTTGATCAACATCGGATTTTTGGTTGGCTATTTTGCTAGCTTGGGTCTTTGGGGAAAAATCAGGTGAAGCCGTCTTCATAACGGCTCCCGCGCTTTCCGCTGAAGTGGCAGTCGCCGCGTATCGGATTGACCGGATATGGGGGGATTTGGACAATGCTCCGGCAGTTGAGGCCGCTGGCGTCTGCGCGATGGCGTTCGACTTTGCAAGGGAATCAACCGCCTGGCCATTCTGCTTGGGATCATTCGGACTTTTGGCCAACAGCGCTTCTGGCGGTGGTGCAAGAGTCGCGGATATGCCGGGTTGGATTGGCGCGGTGACCTTCTCCTCCTTCGTTTCAGATGCCGCAATCGTCGGAGGTTGCCCCGAAGCAAGGTTCCCATCTTCAGCATTTGGCGAAGGGATCGTGACTGGACCAGTCAATGAACCCCTGATTGAGTCAAACGCAGCCTGTTTGATGTCTTCTCCGCTCGATACTTTCTCTGTCAGCTTTTTATTTGCTTTGAGGTCAACGGTTTTTTCCCGCATCAGGTAATAAGCGCCGAAGCCAGCGATTGCCGCCAGGATCAAAAGCGCCAACAGCGACAGCACGAACCGTTTGCGGCGGCTTCCGCGGGTCTTCTCCTGTGGAAGTTTGACGCCTTCATCAAGCTCGGACAGGCTCGTCGTCGGCTTTTCATGATTTGCCTGAACGTCATTTCGATTCTCATTCATTGCTCAATCCTCCTATCGCTTGCCCATTGTTAATTCCATCGTGACGGGTTCATCCGCCGCATTGATCTGCGCGACAGCGACGCCAAGTCGCTGCTTTGCCCCGATCACAGGCGCCTCGTAGGTGATGAAATAGTGTGCGGTCTGTTTTGGCGCAATCATTCCATCAGTGACGGAACTGTTGACCTTCAAGCGGGTGACCGGCTCAAACTGAAGGACGCGCCCTTTGTCGTCCAGTGTTTGGATTTGCAATTCGGGATGGCCGGGCACGATCTTGATCGGCGCATCCAACATGTTGCGGACTGTTACGGCGACTTGTTGATACTTGGCGTCAACGATGCGCGACTGAATCGCGATCTTCAGCCCATGCTGGGACTTGCTCCACTTCTCCTTGCCTTGAGGGAAGACATCTGCAACGGGGACATTCTGGGCTTCTGTCGTTTTCTTTGGTGTCTCTCCATTCGGAGGGCTTGAAGCCTGCGGCTGCTCTTTTTGCGTGGAGGGGATGATTGCCGGCGAATTTTGCGCTGGTGGTTGAGGCGGCGGGTCCGTCGGAATTCGGATTGACGAAACCGGCTGCTTATTTGTCGAACCAGCCTCCCGCCTGTCCAGGTTGATTGCCAGCCCCGCCGCTCGTCTGGCGTTGGCAATTGCCTCGCGGTCATACATCACCACGCAGCGATGCGCATTCCGCTCGATGTTGTTCACCGGGTAGAGAAGAAACGTCACGACCATCCCCGAATTCATTTGCACAATGATCGAGGTTGCAGGCGATAGCGCTTTTACTCCTTCCGGGGATGGCACAAATCCGCTGCCCGCACGAATCACGAAGAAGCGATCCGTTTCCTTTGTGGGCGAGTCCTCAATCGTGACCAGGTCGGGGTTGCCGGGATTGATAGCAAAGAAGCGATCGCTGGCGGGAAACTCCACCAACGCAACGCCATTCAGCGCCAAGCCCAACCGAATGATCGGATTTTCGTTGCCTCGCACCATCACGCTGACTTCGCCTGACAGGTACTGCGGCAACGGATTGTTGATGACAGCAACTGGCGGGACCGGAGTCGTTTTCTTCTGCTGTTTCTGCCGTTTCTCGCGCCGTGACTGCGCGGCAATCGGCAAAGTCAGCGAGGAGCTTGCCAGGGCAAGCGCGAGCGACGTGCCAATGATTCGAGTCCATTTGTTCATCACTTCATCTCCTATAGGTTGATGCTTGGTTGTTAATTCAGTTCCTTGTAATCAATCGCTGCGACCAGAAAGCCCGTGCGCCGATTGGCGTCGTTGCGTCCTTCCGGGTCAGCCACAAGTTTGACGGTCAATTGCAACTGCTTCGTCTCTTGTAGACTGGAGTTATTGATTATTTTGGTGATTTCCTGTTTGCCGATCACCCGCAAGGTGAAAGGGTCGAGCCTGTCAGTTGAGACATCCTGCGCTGACCAGATTGCCTGCCAGGACTCCGCACGTTGTTTTTCAAGGATGTGCTGCTCTTTCAGGTAGGCAGCGAACTTCGCTGCCGATTGCGGAAGCATCATCTCCAACGCGGCTTTCAAATCGGTAGCGCGCGTGGCGGGATTGACGGCGTAAAGCAAACGCACATATTCGCCGACGAGATATTTCTTGTCGGCGTCGCCCACCCTGTCCGGCATCATCTTTACTGCGTCCGTTTCGCCGAACTCGCGGTTGTTGATCATCAGAACGCGCCCGCTGGAACGATCTACCACGATGCGATCAGGCCGCCGCCAGTATTGCCAGGCATTGCCGAGCGCGCTCAAAGTAAATAGACAAAGGATGATCAGCAGCGCCGTCAGCAATTGAAAGTTGGTGCGGACATCTGCCGGATCGCGATAGATGACCATTCGCTGTGTTGACCCGGCTGATTCCGCATTGGTTTTTTGTAGGTCGTCTTCGCCCCTAGGTTGGCGGTTTGCTAACTGGGGTGCTTCCCAAACTTCATTCATACTGGTCTGTTCAGTCATTGTATTTTTCTCTTTCGGTGAATTAGGTGATCTAAAAGTGCGCTGTCTGATGGAACCTTGTCTGGCCCAGGCGGCGCGATTGAGTGACTTCGACCGCCTTCTTTCAATTCGGGTGCCAGATGGAACCAGCCTTTTATTTCGCTCAGTCGCAGGGATTGATGAGTTCTTGAGTTAAGTTTTGCAGTTCGTGGAGGCGAGAGCTTTGGAATTTTGTGGGGCCTTTTTGATACGCGTATGGTGATTTGCTGTTCCTACCAGCGGATTAGTCGCGCGGGGAACCGAAATATATCGAATGCCTCATCACTGTTCGCTCTGATTTTCTCTGTTCTTGCTCTTGGTCATTATTTGCACGAATGCTTTTGCGAACTGTGTTAAGCGGGGCACTTCGCTCTTCATTGATTACAAACTGGCCCTCTTTTGCTGAAGCAGATTGGTGAGAGGAGACGAAGGATGCGGCTGAGCGCCTCTCAAGCAATTGCAGCCCTAGTGCAACGTACTTTTGCGTCTCGCGATAAGGTGGGATTCCGCCCGTAACAACGCCCTTCGGATTGATAAGGCGTTTCCCGCTGTTGATGGTGCGTCCAGAAAGGTAGGCCTCAACCGTTCCTTCGCCGGAATTATAAGCAGCCAGAGTCAAATCCGCCCGATTGCTAAAACGTGCTGACAGATCACGGACATATCTTGCCGCCGCATCAATTGCCGAAGCTGAGTTGTATGGATCGGTCAATCCATAGCGTGAGGCCGTAGCAGGCATGAATTGCATCAGCCCGCATGCACCCGCACGGCTCTTTTGCTTCGGGTTAAAACGCGTTTCAAGATACGCGATCACCCAGAGCAGATGCGGATTGACGCCGTACTTTTCGGCGGCGCCAACAATGATCGGCTCAAACTGTCGCGCCCTGCGTATTACAGCTTCCTCTATCTCGACGCTCTGCCCACAAACGATCCCGGTGTCTGCAAATAGCAAAAGCAACAGCAGACTAAACCGAATTGCTTCTCTCAATCTGACCCGACTGATCCATTTCATCATGCGGATTGACTCCGCAAAGTGAATGCCGCGCAGTTTGCGTTCTGTTGTGGCCTGAAGTTTGCCAAGCATTCGGACGAGACTGAGAGAAGGCGCTTCCAGCATTTCTCTCAATCAATCTATCTATCAACGAGTAAAGAGGTGAATTTATGAAGCCGTGTGTGAACAACACGAGCGCACGTGCAGGTGCGCGAATCATCGCCTTCGCACGTGTCGTGCAATCCATTGAGCCGGTCGTCGTGATCTTGCTGCTGCTTGCCGCCGCAACCGTTGACGCGCTGGCGCAAACACCTGGTGGCAACATCTTCGGTAGTGATCAACAGGTAGGTAACGCGATCCGCGAGGCGATCAAGTGGGGACGCAATCTGCTCTTCCTGATGGGCGTCGTCTTCGTCGGGTGGGGAGTGGTCAACTTCGGCACCGACAAGCCATCAGCAAAACAGTTTATTGCGGCTATCGGGTGTTTTGCTTTTGGCGGGATCGTGGCGCTCGTCTACTCGATTTCGCAGGGCAACGCGGTGAATCTCGATACAGGCTTTGGAAACTGAGGCGTGGCTATGCAACCGAGACCTGTCAGATCGCAAATCTACCTACCGGTGCTGCGCTTCGGCATTACCGATGAGGATTGGGGCTTCGTGATCATTGCTGCCATTTTGGGTTATGCGATCCCATTCCTGTTCGGGCTGAAGGTTGGAAGCGTCCCGCTTGAGATGGTTGGCTGGATCATCACTATGGGGCTAACAATTCTTACGCTAAACATCATCCGGCGTAAAAGCCGCCCCGCCTGGCTGCGACACGTCATTCAGGCAAAGGTGCAAGGTGAAATAAGCCGAAGAAAATTGCCGGGCGAAAACGCGCCCGCTTGGCTGAAACAAAATCAAGAAGGTTAATCATGGATGCAAATGCAATAGCACTGACTGCGAGCTGCGCTGCGGCGCTCGGCATTAGCGCGGGCCTGGCCATCAAGCTCGCGCCGGTATTCCTGGTTGCGCAACGCGACTGGTCAAGTTTGCGATACGTCCCAGCGGCGGGAGTAAACAATGAAAGCAATAACGCATCACTCTTACGCCCGCTGGGACGTACTCGCAATAGCTCCATCGTCGGCCTATACGGCGATGCTCTGCGGCACGCAGACGGATCATTCACCCGCGCCTATCAAGTGGAACTTTGCCCGACTGTTTTCAGCGACGATCTCCTGATGGAGAATCGGTGCGATGCGCTCGCACGAATGCTGGCCTCTCGCAAGCCCGTTGGTACGGTTATTCAGTTCCGTCTGTCAGTAGGTGTTGACCCCGGCCAGGCGCTGTTTAAGCACAATAGTGCTTGTGATTGGAATGGCACTCATCAAGAAGCTGAGTTATTGCACAACGGTGGAGTGCAACATTACGCGGGGATGGCCTCGCTCGGTTTGTTCCGGCAAACGGTTCTCACCTGCTGGGTGAAAGTCCCGAATCCGAATCGGCGGATCGAGGATCAGTTCCTGCCAACGCTTCGCCGAGAGATTAGCAGGAACGGTCTGAAGAAATTCCCGATAGCTCTGGCCAAAAGCTGGCAGGCAGTCTCATCCGAACAGATTGTTCGCAGGATCATCAGCGAGGAGCAGGAAGCCTTTGAAGAAGCGGAGAAAACGTTTCGCCAGATCGAACGGGAATGCCCGCTCAAGTTTACGCCCTTCAGTCGTGACGAACTCTGGGCTGCAGCCTTTCTCGGTCATCGGCAGAATGCGACCTCGATTCCAGTACTGCCTGATGACGGTACTGATCTGCGCGAATATATGTGTGGTGAAACCATTGAATCGAGCGGCCAGTACGTCTTGCACGGCGCTTGTCCGGCAGCGTTGATCTCGATGTTCACGCCGCCACAACCAACCGTTACGGCTGATGCGTTGCGGCTGCTGTGCGTCAACAGCACTCTTAATTTCAGGCACACGATCATCAGCGAATTCATCTGTCCCGACCAGCGTCAGGGCATCAAACGTCTTGATCGCCGCATCGGCCAGGTTGGGCGCTCGGCAAACAGCCTGACCGGGAAACACAAGTTGTCCCCCGAGGCGCGCGTCGCGCTGGAAGACCTCTCGTATTTGCGTCAGGACCTCGCGGGAGGTCGTGCGGCACTGACCCAGATGCGTTTCGCCGTAGTCGTTTACGGTACTCCAGCGCGAACGCGCGTCGAGCTTGCGGCATCGCTCAAAGAACTGGATCGAAATTGCGAGCAAGTTATTTCCGAGGCTCGCAAAATCTCCGGCGCTGATGCCGACCGTGAGGAGCCTGCCGCTTTGCGCGTGCTTTATCAGAAAGCGCTTCTGGGTGAGACCGATGCACGAAAGACAGGGCGCGAGATTACCGAAACCACGTACTCGCTAGCTCCGCTTGTGCCGACCGAATCCGAATGGACAGGCGCGCCTCGACCGCACACGCTGTTTTCTCTGCCAACGGGAAAGCTGATCGGCTTTGATCTTTTTGATCGCCAGTTGCTCCCATCGCCACTTGTCCTGGCTTTAGCGGCCCCGCGCGGCGGCAAGAGCGTATTACTGGCGCGAATGATTTGTGACGTTTTGGCCTGCAAAGCACATGCGTGCGCGAGAACGGTTGATTTCGGCGAATCGTTCGGGCCGCTGGTTGATGTGCTTAACGGTCGTCACTTGCGATTTGACCCAGGCACGGACAAGACCATAAATGTTTGGGATTACGACGGGCTTGAACGTGGCGAGATGCCCGATGAAGTGCAGGTCGGCTTCGTCGTTGGCGATTTGATGCAACTGGCCCGCGTTCCGGCGAGCGATGCTCTTGCTGAAGACATCCTGACCACGCTGGTCAATGAAGTCTACCGAAACGAAGTCCCGCGCAATCGCTCCGGATTGCTCAAGCACGAGCCGCGCCTTTCACATTTGGTTGATTATCTCAGCACTTGGCCTTTCAAGGGGGCGGCGGCAAACCGTGCTGAGGAATTGAAGCTTGCACTGAGTCAATTCTGCGGCCACAGCTTTCTGGACGCGCCGACGCATCCAGAGTTCGCTGGTGATTCGTCGTTTGACGTTTACGAACTCGATAGCTTGGAGAAATTTCCAGAGCGAGTGCGCGATTCACTCGCCTATCGTGCCGCCGCCCGCGTCCTGCGTGCCATCGGCAAGCTCAATGAGGATGGGACGCGCTCACCAACGCTGCTGGTCTTTGATGAAGTCTGGAAAATCAAAGAGAAGTACCCGCGCATCCTTGATGTCATCAAACGCGGCGCGCGCACCGGCGGGAAAGAGAACGTCGTGACGATTCTGGCGACGCAAGCTTACGAAGATTTATCCGGCATTCCAGACATCGCCAAAACCGCCGGAGTCAAAATCATCGGCAAACAGATCGGCGATTACACAACGCTGGTTGAAGACAGCGGATTGTCGCTGCAGGCGGCTGCGGCCATCAGCGTGATTCACAACGTCTCCGGATCGCACGCCCAGTTTCTGCTGGTGATTGGTTCGGGCGAAGACAAGATCGTCCAGATGGTGCAGTGCGATCTGTCGCCGACCGAACTTTGGACTTTCACAACCAACCCCGACGAACGCAATGCGCGTGCTCGCGTGCAAATGCTGAAGCCCGATTGGTCATTGGCACAGGTTATCTCCTGGCTGGCCGACTTTTATCCGCAGGGGCTGACGTGCTTAGGACTTGTGAAGATAGACGAATCATTACTCGGTTAAACGAGAAGGAGGGAGAGATGAATCAACAAGCCATGCTCAGGCCGGTAATCATAGGCATCCTTATCGCCACGCTGCTGATGCCTGTTCCGGCGCAGGCGCAGTGGACGGTCTTTGATCCGGCGAACTACGGCCTTCAGTTAAAAAAGCAGGTGGAAGAACTCAATCGCTGGCTTGAGACGATCAATCAATACACTCGGATGTATGAGAACGCCGCTGGGCAACTCACAAATTTGAAAGGCATTCTGCGCACGGCTGATGAATTACTGGCGCAAGACAAAAGGCTGCGCTCGCTGATGAGCAATTGGGGACAGGTCATCCGGTTGAGTTTTCGCATCAAGAATCAACTGACCAATCTTATCACCGGCAATATCCGCGCGATTGCCAATATGGCGCAGCGCCTGCGCAACGGCATCTTTGATCCCGAAGCTGACCGGCGCGACTTTGAGGAGTATTTGCGTTACGGAATCGGGCGCACCGCGCAGGACACCGAGTCCGAGCTTGAGCGGTTAATGAAGATGGACAACCAATTCGAGCGGCTGGAGTACGACCATCAGATCGCCGCCGACAAAGCCGCGCAGCTTCAGGTCTATCTCGAAGGTAAGAAGCAAGAGTTGGAGCGGTTGAAGAACTGCGACGATTGCACTGAGAAGGATCGTGACCTTGAGCGTCTTTCGTTCGAGGTCGCCAAGCTGGAAGAAAAGATGACTCAAGCGCAGGCCGACGTCAGCCGCTTGAACGATCTGAAGGCCAAACGTGCCGAAGCAATCTACCAGGTCGAAATGCAGCGCATTCACTTCGGACGCACGATCCGTAGTATGAGCCGTGCCTGGAAAGGCATCACAACCGCAACACAGGAACTGCGCGAAAAATTGGAGCAGGCGAATGATGGCAACTGAAAAGGTAAAACGAGGTCTGTCAGCACAGTTGACTGCGATTAGTTTGTTCACTCTGTTTTTCTGGGCCCCACTGGTGATGGCCCAATCCCCCACGCCATCACCAGCCCCAGCGAATGTCGCCAATGTCGTAGGCGCTGATGCGCTCACGGAACTTGTCATCGTCGCTGGCAGTCTGATTCCGCGTGTTCAAGAAGCGATTGAAAGTCCTCTGGTCAAAGGGCTTGAAAATCTAGCATTCTGGCTTTCGGTGATCGTGATGATGTTTTCGTTTGCCCGCCTGTTTCGTGAAAACGATGGCGCGTCGAAGGACCTCTTCTGGTGGTGCTTCCGGTTGGCTATTGTCTTCACGCTTTTCGGTACTGGACGCACAATCATCAATACCTGGGGCCAAATCGGCTACGACATCGTTAATGTTACGGAGTTCAGGAAAGTCTTTTGGGACGCCGAGATCGAATTCAACTCGAACTACGACAAATTCACCGAAGGGATGTTTCTCGTCAAAGCGATCGGCACAACTGAAGCTTTAGCTGCCCTCACAACAAATGATGTCAACCTGCGCAACATTACCAGCGCGACCAACCCGGCAGCGTGGAATCTGCCAAACATTTTCATTGGCCTCACCATTGGTCGTGCCATTCTGCAATTCTCCCAAATCTTTCTGGCCTTGCTTGGCGCGTTTATCACAATAGCCTTGCGCCTGTTCGCGCCTTTTGCAATTGCACTTGCGATTGACCGCTCGCTGGCCCAGCGTATCTCGTATCCGTTCGCTTGGAGCGCGGCGGTCTTCACGATGGTCACGCCACTTGTCAGCCATGTACTCGGATACATCGTCTATCAGGTTGGCAATATGGCGTTGACGATTATCAAACCGGAGAGTCAGATTTTCACATTGGCCGCCGATGGCTCGATCAGCGGAGATCCGAATATGGTTGGCCCGGCAACTGCCGCGTGTGTCGTGTTGATCGTGTTGATGGTTGTCAGTTCACTGTTGCTGCTTGCCTCGCCTTACATCAGCTACAAGCTCGCCTTCGGCCAAATCTTTGAAGCCGTCTCGGCAACCGCGGCAGGATGGATGGGCGCCTTGACCGCGACAGGCATTGAGATCGCGGGCATCACGTTCGGCTCTGCCCTACAGCGGCAAGCCAGCGAGACGCGCATTGAAGGACAGGCACAGGCCGAAATCGCCAGGGCGATGGCAGGAAGAGAGGCGAGCGACCTGCAAACCCGCGCACATAAGATTCTTGGTTTACAATCAGCCTCTGCCAGCCGTGTTCAAGCTCTCGGCGCAATCGCTGGCGGCTACTCGATGGCGCTGCAGATGAATGAAGCACAAAGACAAGCCACAATAGGCTTGGTTGAACAGAACCGGCAGCAACAAGTCATCGGCATACTTGCTGACCGCAGCTTTGGGCAAAGATCGGCGGGGATTCAGGCAAGCCGGGAAGAGCGCGACCTGCTCAACGCGCAAGCACAACAGAATACCAGCACAATTGTTGGTCGAAGTCTAGATATTGGCGATCAGGCAATTGGGGGGATAGCAAAGCTCAGCGGCGGATCTGTGCCCCTATTATCGGCTGGTGCTGAAGGTTCCAAGCTAATCACGACAGGTGCTCGAGGCGCGGCTGAGATCGCCATCACGAACATCGCTGCTGATGCAAAAGTCAATTCAGTGCGTATCGCCGGGCAAAGCCAGATCGAAAATTATGAATCCACGACAAAGATGCGCGAATACGCCGCCGACATCTACGCCGAGCGAGCAACGAGCATTGCCAGCCAGCAAGCGACAGCCAACAACGCCGCTGCGCGCGTCAATCGTGACCTTGCGGCTGGAGGTGTCGAAAGCGCCTATCGCAAACAACTTCAAGGTGTTACACAGGCTTACCAGTTTAATCTCGACGCAAATCAGATCAATCTTAGTGGAGCGTTGAAGGCAGCAGAGATTATGCGATCATCAGGGATGAAAGCTGTGAAACTTGACCAGATGTCACAGATCGTCAGTACGCTGAGTCGAGATTTAGCGAGACGCACCGAACTGGCAATGTCCCTCAGGTACTGAACCTGGAAATTATCTGAGGAACTGAATCGGTCCCCTTGTACTTACTGCCTGCGGCGTGGACATTCGTGGGCATTGAATAGGAGGTCGCTGAAATCGGGTTTGACTGGCCCGCGTCTGTTTGTTAGCTTCCAGGCGTGCTTATGCCAATGAAGCTAGGTCAAAATTTGTTGAGGTCGCGACGCCTGCGCCGCTCGTTAGCGGTTCTCTTGCTGGCGTTCGCCATTTTTGATTTGGCGATTGTTGATACGCTTTTTCCACAGCTTTGCAATGACGAGTACCTATCTTCTCCTTCCATCAAATCAACTGAAGCGGCAATCAATGAATCAGTAGCCATCATGAATCGCGACTCACGGTCCAGTCGGCATTCGCTTCCATCTTCGACTGATGAAGACTGTTTTTGCTGCTGCTCGCATATCGTACTGGGCTATGCGGTGGATGCGGTAGCGTCGTCAGCGCCGCCAAGCGTCATTATTCCAATAGACGGTTTCCTTCCAACGGCTCCGGTTCAAGCTACCTATCGCCCTCCTCGGTTTGCCTAACTTGCCGATCCGGCAACAAACACTTTCCTTTCATCTCATACGGATTTATGCGCCGAAATGCGCGTGAGCAGCCGTCGCGGACTTTTTCCGCGTCGCCATCGCTTGCGTGATGCGCGCACATTATTTGGAGGCAGTAACCATGCTGTGTCTGAAACGACCGCCTCGCTGCGAGGGCGGCGCATCCTATCTCATTCAATTTTGCTCAACATTCGTGTTTCTTCTCATCTCTTTCAACATCGCTGCCGGGCAGAATCCGGCCAATCCGCAGACCGTCAAGGCTGAAATCGCTTCGAGCCGTGTTGATTCCGATTCCTCTCTCAACGCGGCAAATCCGGCGTCAAGTTGGACATCAGCATACGTTGACTTAGCGCAAGGAGCATTGGCGATTGATTTGGTGCGCCGCGCGCTGTCTTCAAATGCCGAACTTGCCGCCGTGCGAATCGAGATTGATCGCGCCCGCGCTCGTTTGCGCCAGGCGGGCTTGCGCCCGAATCCATCGGTTGATTTCGAGCGGCAGAACGGCGTCTTCAATTCGCCTGGTGAAAGTTCAACCTCGGTCGGATTCACTTTGCCGCTGGAATTGGCTGGGCAGCGCGGAAGGCGGATTGATTTGGCGCAAGCCGCATTGGAAGCCTCCGCAGCCGAAGTCGCGGATCGCGAACGGCGGCTGGCGAGTGAAGTTCGCATGGCTTACGCCGAGGCTCTGGCGGCGGCGCGCGAGTTGGAAGTGACGCAAAACTTGAACGCGGTGGATGTCGAGACGGCGCGCATCGTTGAGGTTCGGATGAACGAAGGCGACGCCGCGCCGCTGGAACTGAATCTGCTGCGCGCGGAAGTTGACCGGCTGCGGGCACGACGTGCGCTGATCGAGGGGCGATTGCAAGCGTCGGTGCTCAAACTCAAACAACTTGCGGGCATTCCCGCCGATGAACCGCTGCGGCTCGGTGAGGCGTTGGCTGCGCCGCTTTTGCCTGAGCCGCCTGCCTCGCTAGATGCGGCCGTGGAGATCGCCCTGCGCACGCGGCCTGACCTGAAGTTCACGCGTCTGGCCGAAGAAGTCGCGCATGCCGGTTACCGCCTGGCAAAAGCAGAAGCTTCGCCGCAGGTGACGGCTTTCACGCGGTACGGGCAAACCTCTTCCGCCTTTGACGAAACGCCGATTGGCTTTCTGCAAGACCGCGACAAACTTTTCAGCTTCGGTGTCTCGATCACGCTGCCCGTCTTCAATCGCAATCAGGGCGCGAAGGCCGAAGCGCAACTGGCGATCACGCAGGCGCAGAAGCGGCGCGAATTCGCCGAATCAGTCGTACGAGCGGAGGTCGCATCGGCTTATCGCCGCTACGAAGCGGCGCAGGTGTCGTTTCAACTCTACGAGCAGGGCGTCATCGCGCGCTCGGCGCAGAACGTTCGTACAATGCGCGCCGCGTATGAAGCAGGCGCGTTTCGCATCAGCGAATTGCTGGCCGAACAACGGCGGCTGATTGATTCGCAGCGCGAAATGACCGAGGCGCTGACTGAACGCTACCGCGCGCTGGCGGAGATGCAGGCCGCGCTCGGCGTGACGGTTAAAGAGTAAGGAGATTTATCATGTCGGGACAAATTCAAACATCATCACAACGAAACGGTTTTGCCTTAATCATCTGCCTCCTGTTGGCTGTCAGCCTCTTTTCCGCCGCCTGTTCGGGAGGCGGGGCAAAGAGCGGGGAAAAAGCGGGCGCGGAGACGAAGACCGAAGCCAAAGAAGAGCACAGCCAAGGCGGCGAAGTAGAGCTTTCGGAAGAATCGTTGAAAGCCGCGAAGATCGAGACGGCGGAAGTTACCGAACAAGCCGCTGGTGAAACGCTACGCGTGACCGGTTCGGTTGAAACCAACCAACAGTTGACTCAGCAAGTAACGCCGCTGGTTTCGGGGCGCGTCGAACGAGTCAATGCGGCGCTCGGTGATCGGGTCAGGAAAGGCACGGTGCTGGCGATGATCGCATCGCCGCAGATAGCGGAGATGCACGGCAAGCTGCACGAAGCGGAAACCGCTTTTGCCATCGCTCAGCGCAACTATGAGCGTGTGCAGAAAGCGGAAAACCGCGTCGCCGTGCTACAGGCCAAAGCGAGGCTTGATGAGGCTGAAGCCAGCTTGAGGCGAACGCAACGCTTGATCGAACTCGGCGCGGGCGCGGGCAAGGATCTGACCGCCGCCGAAACGGCCTACAAAACCGCGAAGGCCGAGTACGAATTTCAGAGCAACATCGCGCTCAATCGTGAGGTAGCGGAATCGCGCGCCGCCGTTGACACCGCCCGCGTTGACGTTAAGCACATGCGCGACCAACTGGCGGCATACGGCGCGCCAGTGGCGGCGGATGAAAAGGATAACGATCACAGTCACGACACTTCACTGATTGCGTTGCGCTCGCCGATTGCCGGAACCATTACGGAACGGCTGATCAATGCGGGCGCGGGAATCGAGGCGGGCAAGCCTCTTTTCACAGTCGCCAACATCTCCAATCTGTGGGTGATTGCCAACGTGCCCGAGGCGCAGGTCAGACGCTTGCACGGCGGCACGTCAGCGCTGGTGCGCGCGGCGGGCGGCGAAGAATCCGTCACAGGCCGCGTCACTTACATTGATCCGAGCCTGAACGAAGAGACACGCACCGCGCGCGTCCGTGTGGAGATGGCGAACCCGGGTGAGCGATTTAAGGTCGGCTCTTTCGTCGAGGTCAGTTTCAAGACGGCAATTGCGGCAGACGCAGTGGGTGATAGATCGCTGGTCATTCCCGACGAAGCTGTACAGCGCATCGGCGAACGAACGGTCGTCTTCGTCCCCAAAGAAAAAGAGGCGGGACATTTTGAAGTTCGCGAGGTCGAGCTTGGCGGCGTGACTGACGGCATGCGTCGCGTCACCGGCGGGTTAAATGCAGGGGAGCGCGTTGTCACACGAGGGAGTTTCACGCTTAAGACGCAAATGATGAAAGGCGAATTGGAGGATGACCACTGATGATTAACGGACTGATTCGCTTCGCAGTTTCGCAACGTCTGATCGTGTTATTGATGGTTTCGCTGTTGATCGGTGCGGGTGCGTACAGTTTGCGCACCCTGCCGATTGACGCTGTGCCCGATGTGACCAACGTGCAGGTGCAGGTGTTGACCGCTGCGCCTTCGCTGGCGCCGCTCGAAATCGAGCGGCAAATTACTTTCCCCGTTGAAGTAGCTATGTCTGGCTTGCCCGATATTGAAGAGATTCGTTCGGTCTCGAAGTTCGGCCTTTCAGCCGTGACAATCGTATTCGATGATTCGGTGAGCATCTACTTTGCGCGGCAGCTTGTGCTGGAACGTCTGTCGCAGGCGCGCGAACAGATTCCACCGAACATCGGTGCGCCGGAGATGGGGCCGATCTCAACCGGACTGGGCGAAATTTATCAGTACGAATTGCGCCCCGCGCCGGGAGAGGAAGGCAAACAGTATGACGCCACGGCGTTGCGCACGATTCAGGACTGGAATGTGCGGCGGCAACTACTTGGCGTACCCGGCGTCACCGAGGTCAACAGCTTCGGCGGGTTGGAGAAGCAGTACCAGGTACGGCTCGACCCGAACCAGTTGCAGGCTTATGGGCTGACGCTGCGCGACGTTTATGAAGCCGTCGGGCGCAACAATGCCAATGTTGGCGGCGCATACATTGAAAAAGGCGCGGAGCAGTATCTGCTGCGTGGCATCGGCCTCGTCACTTCGATTGACGACATCAAAAACATCGTCGTCAAAACGGGCAAAGAAGGGATTCCCATTTATGTGCGCGACGTGGGCGAAGTCGTCATCGGCGCGACAGTGCGGCAGGGCGCGGTGACCGCCGACGGCAAGGGCGAAATCGTCGCTGGCATCGCGCTGATGCTCAAAGGCGAGAATTCGCGCACCGTCGTCAGTCGCGTCAAAGAGCGTGTCGAGCAGATCAAAAAGACTTTGCCGAAAGGCGTCGAGATGGTCCCGTTTTACGACCGCACCGAACTGGTTGACCGGACAATCAGAACAGTCGTGATAAATCTGCTGGAAGGTGCTGCATTGGTCATCCTGGTGTTGATCCTGCTGCTCGGCAACTGGCGCGGGGCGCTGCTGGTGGCAACGATCATTCCGCTTTCAATGTTGTTTGCGGCAATCCTGATGCGCATCTTCAACGTGTCGGGCAATTTAATGAGTCTGGGTGCGCTCGATTTCGGACTGATCGTTGACGGCGCAGTGGTGATGGTTGAAAACGCCGTGCGAAGGCGCGCAGAGGCTCAGCACGAAGGATCGAAAGAGCCGCCGGAGCGCACGATTCTCGACGCTTGTCTGGAAGTCGGTCGTCCGGTCGTCTTCGCGGTGATGATCATCGCCATCGTCTACCTGCCGATTCTCAGTTTGACCGGCATCGAGGGCAAGATGTTCAAGCCGATGGCGCTGACTGTCGTGTTCGCGCTCGTCGGCTCGCTGCTGCTCTCGCTGACCTACGTACCCGCGATGTTGACTTACGTACTGCGCGGCCAGGTTTCCGAGACTGAGAGCTTTGTCATCCGCTTCGCCAAAAAGTGGTACCGCCCGGCGTTTGAGTTTGTGCAAGGCCATCGTCGCGCTGCCGTGATTGCCGCCGTTGCACTGGTGGTGGTGAGTGGCGCGCTCTTTCCTTTCCTCGGATCGGAGTTCATCCCGCGCCTCGACGAGGGCGCGCTGGCGATTGAAGCCCGACTTTTGCCGAGCGTCTCGCTCTCGCAATCCGTCCGCACTTACAGCGAAGTCGAGCGCGTGTTGCGCCAGTTCCCGGAAGTCACTCAGGTCGTCACCAAGATTGGGCGGGCAGAAGTGGCGACTGATCCGATGAGCGTGGATTCGGGCGATGTCTTCATCCAGTTGAAGCCGCGCGCAGAATGGAAGAGCGCGAAGACCAAAGAAGAATTGGTCAACAAAATGGCAGAGGCGTTGGAGAAGCAAGTTCCGGACGGCGCATCTTTCGGCTTCTCGCAACCGATTGAACTGCGCGTGGCTGAATTGATCTCCGGCGTGCGGTCTGACATCGCCATCAAAATCTTTGGCGACGACCTCGACACACTCAAAACGTCCGCCAATCAGATCGCTGCCGTGGTCAATAAAGTGCCCGGCGCGGAAGACGTCAAAGTCGAAGCTACGATGGGGCTGCCGCAGCTTCAGATCAAACCTGACCGCGCGGCGATTGCGCGTTACGGCTTGAACGTCGAGGACGTGAACACTCTGATCGAATCCATCGTCGCCGGGAAAGAAGCCGGGCAGGTTTATGAGGGCGAGCAGCGGTTCAATCTGGTCGTGCGCCTGAACGAAGACGCCGGACGCGACGCTGAGGCGATCAAGAATCTGCTGCTGATGGCCCCGAACGGACAGCGCGTGCCGCTGGCGCAAGTTGCCGACATTGCGCTCGTTGAAGGTCCTGCGCAGATTTCGCGCGAAGACACGCGTCGGCGCATCGTCGTCGAATTGAACGTCAGAGGTCGCGACATCGGCAGTTTCGTCAAGGAGGCGCAGAGCGCGCTCGATGGGCAGGTGAAATTGCCGGCCGGGTATTACCTGACCTGGGGCGGACAGTTCGAGAATCTGGAACGCGCGAGCGCTCGGCTGTTAATCGTCGTGCCAATTGCGCTGTTTCTGATCTTCGTGCTGCTCTTCACGACGTTCAATTCGGTGAAGCAGGCGATTTTGATTTACACAGGAATTCCGTTCGCGATTGTCGGTGGCGTGCTGGCATTGGCGCTACGCGGTATGCCGTTCTCGATCTCGGCGGGCGTCGGTTTCATCGCTCTCTTCGGCGTCGCGGTCTTGAACGGCGTGGTCATGGTCAGCTACATCAACCATCTGCGCGAGGAAGGCAAATCGGTGGCCGACGCCGTGCGCGAAGGCGCGGAGACGCGATTGCGCCCGGTGCTGATGACGGCGTTGGTGGCCAGCCTGGGTTTTATTCCGATGGCACTGGCGACCTCGGCGGGCGCTGAAGTGCAACGCCCATTAGCGACCGTCGTCATCGGCGGTCTGATTACATCAACGCTGCTCACGCTGCTCCTGCTGCCGACGTTGTACGGCTGGTTCGAACGCGAACAGGAGACTTCCAACTCAACATCACCCGAGGAGGCTGGTCTCCGTGACGCCGAATTGGCGTCGGAGACGCAAGCTCAATAGCAGGAAGGGCAAAGACAATATGGGACACGCACATTCGCATTCACCCGCCAGTCAGAACAAACGCCGCTTGGCAATTGTCTTCGGCTTGACGCTGACCTACCTGTTCGCCGAAGTCATTGGCGGACTACTCACTGGCAGCTTGGCGCTGCTGGCTGACGCCGGGCATATGCTGACGGACGTGGCCGGACTGGGCTTAGCGCTTTTTGCCATCAAATTCGCCGAACGTCCCGCGACGCCGGAGCGAACTTACGGCTATTACCGCGTCGAGATTCTGGCGGCGCTGACCAATGCCGTCGTGCTGATCGTGATCTCGCTCTATATTCTTTATGAGGCCTATGAGCGGTTCCGCAACCCGCCGGAGGTGCAGAGTAAGGCCATGCTACTGGTCGCGGCTATTGGCTTGGCCGTCAACCTTGTCGGAATGTTCATCCTGCGCAAAAGTTCAGGAGAAAGCTTAAACATGAAAGGGGCGTACTTTGAAGTGCTCTCCGATATGCTTACTTCCATCGGCGTGATCATCGCGGCAGTGGTGATGTTGACGACCGGCTGGTATTACGCCGACCCGTTGATCTCGGCGGGCATCGGGTTGTTCATCCTTCCACGCACTTGGGTATTGCTGCGCGAGGCGGTAGGGGTGCTGCTCGAAGGCACGCCGTCTGACGTCAACCTGACGGCGCTGCGTGATGCAATCAACGGAGTTGAAGGGGTCGCCGGTGTACACGATCTGCACGTCTGGTCGCTGACTTCCGGCGTCAATGCGATGAGCGCTCATGCCGTGCTGGCAGACGGCGCAAGGCACGACATCGTTTTAACAGCCGTGCGCAAGCGCGTTACTTCGAATTTCAAGATCGCGCACGTAACTGTGCAGGTTGAGGCCGAGGGGTGCGCGGAAGGCGAGGCTCATTTGTGATGAGCCTCGCGGAGGTCGTAATGAAGGATCGTAATCACAGAGATGAACCCGCCAAAAAAACAAGCTTGTGGAATGACACTAAATTCCGCTGGCTGACGCTGAGCATCGCTGTTGTCGCGGTTTTCGAATTTCTTTCGCTCAGCGGGTGGAATCTGCCACTGTTCGTCGGCGCACCCTTCTTCGCCGCAATCATCATCGCCGTCGGGCATCGCACACTGCTCATGGGGCTGAAAGCCCTCACCAAGCTGAATTTCAAAAGCATCAATCTGCTTATGGTAATCGCCGTCGCCGGGGCGTTTTACCTCGGGCAATACGAAGAGGCGGCCGTCGTCATCGTGCTCTTCACGCTCGGCGAGCGGCTGGAAGAGTTCGGCATTCAGACGAGCAAGTCTGCCCTGCAAGCCCTTGTTGACCGAACGCCAAAAACCGCGACGATGAAAGCTGAAGGCGGAAACAAGGTAGCGCCGCTTGCGGAGATCGTTGTTGGCGACGTCCTCGCCATCAAACCGTCAGACATGATCGCGCTGGACGCGGAGGTCGTCTCCGGCTCATCTTCCGTTGATGAATCTACAATCACGGGCGAGCCATTGCCCAGAGATAAGCATACAGGAGATATGGTTTTTGCCGGCACGCTCAACATGCAAGGCTATCTGGAAGCGCGCGTCACCAAACTCGCCGCGGACTCGACGCTCGCCAAAATCATCGAGACTACTTTCGCCGCAACCAAGACGAAGGCCGAAACGCAGAAGTTCATCGAGAAGTTTTCCGCTTACTACACGCCGACGATCATCCTATGCGCGCTACTGCTCGCCGCCGTGCCAACCCTTTTACTGGGGCGGCCATTTGAGCCCTGGTTCCGCGAAGCGCTCACGCTGCTGGTCATCGCCTGCCCATGCGCCCTCGTCATCTCCACGCCGATCTCGATCTACGCGGCCATCGGCAACGCTTCGGCGCGCGGAGCGCTCATCAAAGGCGGCAAATACATCGAGGCCATTGGGCTGGTGCGAGCAATTGCGATGGACAAGACACGCACGCTGACTTACGGCAGGCCCAAGGTCACAGACGTGCTCCCCTTCGGCGAGAGCACGCGTGAGCACCTGTTGGCCTGCGCCGCAGGAATCGAGAGCTATTCCGAACACCCGCTGGCGCAGTCCATTGTGGAGGCGGCGCGCGCCGAAAATCTCGCCCTGCACGACGCTAAGAATTTTGAAGCGGTGCTCGGCAAAGGCGTCAAAGCTGACTGTGTCGTCTGTTATGACAAGCATCATTGCATCGGTAAGCTGCCGTTCATTACCGAGGAGCACTCGGTTCAAGCCGATGTTGTTGCCCGCGTGGACGCCTTACAGCGCGAGGGCAAGACTTCGATTGTGATTAGCAACGCTCGCGAAGTCGAAGGCATCATCGCCGTCACCGACGAGTTGAAGCCGGAGAGTAGAGGTGCTATCGCCGAACTGACGCGTCTGGGGATTGAGACGGTGATGCTGACGGGGGACAACCGCGCGCCCGCGCGGGCGGTCGCCGCTGCGGTAGGTATCCGCGAAGTCAAAGCCGAGATGCTGCCCGAAGACAAGGCGAACGCCATCAGGGAACTGACGCAGCGGTATGGCGTGGTGGCAATGGTCGGCGACGGCGTGAATGACGCGCCCGCCCTCGCGCTTTCGAGCGTGGGCATTGCAATGGGCGCGGCAGGCAGTGATACGGCAATCGAGGCGGCCTCGATTGCGATTCTCAACGACCGGCTGGAGCTGATCCCGTTTCTCGTGCGCCTCGGGCGGCGCGCTGTCACTACGATCAAGGTCAACACGCTGCTGGCCATAGCGACGAAGCTCCTCTTCGTCGGTCTGGCAGTGACCGGGACGAGCAGTCTTGCGCTGGCCATTTTCGCCGATGTTGGTGTGACGGTGATCGTGATCCTCAACAGCCTGCGGCTACTCCGCTTCGAATCGGCCTCTTCTGGGTAACAAATTTTGGGGCCTGAGTATGAGGCAGCATCAGCGAGGGCTCCAACGAATATCTGGACAAGCTCCGACACCGTTCTCATTCGACGGCCCCGCCAATAACCGGTGAGGCATAATGACCACCGGAGGAATCATGGGAAGTAGTCCGTTCAACCTATTCTTTAGTTTTCGTGCCAGGATCGTACTCTTTGTCATGCTGGTGCTATTCGCTACGATCCTCGCGCTCTTTTTCATAAACCGCCATTCCGAAGGGCGCATCGCCAGTTTGGTAGCCGAGCACAACCGCGACACGTCGCTGGCTGTAGACTTGGCGCAATCTTCGTTTCCCAGCGGCACTTATATTTACGACCTCATCCAACGGGACGGGCGGCTGCGCGTCGGCCTGGACGAGAGCCACATCATCCACCGCATCCTCATCGCCGCCGAGGACGGGCGTGTGATAGACAGTTCGGAGCGCACCGACATCGGTCAGCCGGTTCAGCAGGTGCTCGGTGATCTGACACCTGCGCCCTTCCCCAAGCCGTCGCCCGCAGCAATTGCTGACGGACACAAACCGGAGCAGGTGCTCGCCTACCCGGTGGAGACCGAAAAAGGCAGGCGTCGCGTCGTCATCATCATCTCGCCACACCGTCTCGATGAGATTGTGCGTGAAGAGGAGCGCGAGCGATGGATCGCCATCAGCATACTCAGCTTATTGCTCCTGATCACAGTATCCATCGCGAGTTGGCGCTTCACCCGCCCTGTTAAAGAGTTGATGGACGCGGCGCGCCGCGTCTCAGCGGGCGACTTCGATTTCAGTGTGACGATCAAACGCCGCGATGAGATGGGCAGCCTCGCGCGCACCTTCAACGAGATGTTGGCGGGTTTACGCGCCAAGCAAGAACTGGAAGAGAGGCTCCAGCGCGCCGAACGTTCGGCAATGGCCGGTCGCATCGCCGCCGGCGTTGCGCACGAGATTCGCAACCCACTTAGCTTCATCAATCTCTCGATTGATTACATGCGCAACAAGTTCGCTCCGGTAACCGAGGTGGCGCGCGACGACTACACGCGGCTCATAGATAATATCAAGGGCGAGATTGCGCGGCTCAATCAGATAGTCAGCGACTTTCTGAGCTTCGGTCGCCCAGCACGTCTTAAACTGCGCGAGTTGGACGCGCGGGAACTGGTTGATGATGTTGCCGGCCTCGTGCGCGCCAAGGCCGAGCAGCAGGGCGTGCGCGTCAGCGTCCGTGAAGTGAGCAGCGCGGAGGGCGCGCCACCCGGCACACGACTAAGCGCCGATGTCGAGCAGATCAAGACCTGCTTCTCGAACATTGCCATCAATGCCGTGCAAGCGATGCAAGATGGCGGCGAGCTCACGATCACTCTGCAACCTCAAAAGAACAACATTCGCATCGAATTCTCCGACAACGGGCCCGGTATCGCGCCCGAGGCGTTGGGGCAAATCTTTGAGCCGTACTTTTCAACCAAAGAAACGGGCATTGGGCTGGGGCTGCCGCTGACGAAGAAGCTGATTGAAGACCACGGCGGGCAGATTCTAGTCAACAGCGAGGTGGGCATGGGAACGATCTTTACTGTAATCCTGCCGCGCGAGCCAGCAGTGGCGGCGCAGCCCGTTTTGTTACCGCAGGCAGTCCAGAACCCGGTTGGAATCCGATGCAAACCAGCGAGTGGCTAACACTGCCGGGTTTCTTCTGTCTCAAGTAAGATTTGTGTATATCTAAAAACGATTAAACTCACCTTTCTCCTGAGGTCGAGCGTTTGCTAACTTCGGCAGGCCATCAGAGTTATCCGAGAAAGACGCGCTTTTGTTTAGTGCATCCTTTCTGCCTTCGACTTGTCGTTTGTGTTTTTTGTCAGGGATGCCTGACGTGATCAACCGTCAAAAAATGCATTGGCTTTTAACCGCGATTATCACAGGCACAGTAACCTTCGCCGCAACGAATGTGGATGACATTTTCGTCCTGATGCTGTTCTTTTCACAGGTCAACAACCACTTGCGCCCGCAACACATTGTCATCGGTCAGTACCTCGGCTTTACGGCTCTCATCGCCATAAGTCTACTTGGATTTCTAGGCGGGCTGTTTGTGCCACGAGCTTGGATTGGACTGCTTGGCCTCGCGCCGATTGCGATTGGAGTGAGGAAACTGCTGCGCAAGAAAGCTGAGAAAGAGGAGGCGGCAAGCGACTCGCCTGCAAAGGGCGTTGCCAGTGTTGCAGCGGTAACGTTCGCCAACGGTGGCGACAACATCGGCATTTATACGCCTCTTTTTGCCAGCGCCAGCCCTGCGCGCTTGTGGGTGATTCTCTGCGTGTTTTATCTACTCTTAGGCGTCTGGTGCTACGCTGGCTATGCTATCGGACGCCATCCAGTTGTTGAGCGTGCGCTTGCTCGATATGGTCATATGGTCGTGCCCTTCGTCCTGATTGGCTTAGGCATTTATATTTTGATTGAAAGCGAGACTTTAGGACTACTGCGGCAATTTAGGTGAGTCAGATAGATAATTACCCTTATAATGGCTCGGTCATATATGGGTCTTATTCGAACGCACTCGAAGTGACCTTGCTTAACTGCGAATATCCATGCATTACCTCGTTCTTACTACGGGATTATTTCCCCCCGGCGATCCGAGCGGGGCTGTAAGTGCGGCTCAGGACAGCAAGAAGAGATATGTAATCACAAATTCGGTAGCAACTGACAGCATTTCGTTTTAGCCGTATGCAGGCGAACTTGACACAACTGAACACGCTGAGTCGCGCGACCCTCGTCAAACAGGGTCGCCGGCTCGAATACTTCACCATCCTCTACAATAGCCTCGAAGGGCTCATCGCCATTGCTGCTGGCCTGCTGGCCGGGAGCATTGCGCTGGTCGGCTTCGGTTTTGACAGCGTCATCGAAGTCACCTCCGGAACGGCGCTCCTCTGGCGTCTGCGATCTGACGTTGATGAAGAGAGAAGAGAGCGCGTTGAGAAGGTCACGCTAAAGATTGTCGGCGCCTGCTTCATCGCGCTTGCCGTCTACGTAACCTACGACTCCGTCAAATCGCTCTTTTACCTTGAGGCCCCGGATGAAAGCATCACCGGAATTATCCTGGCCGCCGTATCCCTCGTTGTGATGCCGCTCCTTGCCCGTGCCAAAAGACGAGTCGCCGCCGGCATCCGCAGCGGGGCGATGGCGGCTGATGCGAGGCAGACCGATTTCTGCACCTATCTTTCCGCCATTTTGCTCGGGGGGCTGCTCCTGAACGCGCTTCTCGGCTGGTGGTGGGCTGACCCGCTCGCCGCGCTCGTGATGGCGCCAATCATCTTCAAAGAAGGCGTCGAGGCGTTGCGCGGTAAAACCTGCTGTGATGAAGGAGGATGTCACGGATGACGCCGCAAACAACTTACTTCGTGCTGCTCGTGGTGCAAGCGCTTCATCTGCTACATCACCGGCTCGCCAAAAGACACATCAGCTTTGCTGAGGTCGCCTCGGCCACGGTGCTGTGCGTCCCGCCCTGGACTCCGCTCCCGGCTTGGCTGCTGATGGCGGCACACCTGAGCCTCAGTGCAGTTCAGATCATTGGCAGCTTTTGGATAAAGAGGCTTTCGCCCCAGTGGTCAGAGTAGTGCTATGAAGAATTGTAAGTTAGCTCTGAGGGTTGTAGATCAGATAGGTGTTTGATGAGTTTTGCAATCGCTGCCTCGCTTTTTCTCTCAATGGGCTGACTTTTCAAACAAAGAGGAAGTTTCAATGACAAGAAAACTCACCGCGATGCTTCTGACAGCCGTCTTCTTTGCCGGCGCAGTCTTCGCGCAAAGGTCCGGGCAAGCCAAAGTAGTAAAGGCCGTCACGATTCGCATTGACGGCTTTATGAAGAGTAAAAGCGGCGCCGTCTGAATGGGCTGACCGGAGACGGTCAAACAAGCTCTGGAAGAGCTTGCAGGCGTTCAGAAAATTGCGATGAGGCTCGACCGCGATGAATTCGTGGTCACCTACGACCCGGCACAAGTCGAGCCCGCGAAACTCATCACCACGATTAAAGAGACCGGTTATACGGCGCGAGTTGTCAGCGGAAAGGGAAAAGCATCATCAGTCGCCGCGGTGCTGGCTGTCCCGCGTGGATTCGCGCTCCTCGATGACGCTCTCGCGCAAGCGCAGAGAGAAGGAAAGCCCGTTGTCCTCGATTTCTTTGCCGAGTGGTGTGCTCCCTGTCATCGGATGGAGAAAACCACTTTCAAGGATGAAAGGGTGCGGGCGCTCCTTGAGCGGTGCATATTAGTCAGGGTGGACACGGACAAACATCCAGAGCTTGCCAAGCGAATGATGGTTGAAGGCCTGCCTGATATTCGCTTCGTGCTCCCCGTTGGGACAGTGATCAGGCAACTGCGAAGCTTTCAAGACGCTGAGGCTTTCGCCGCAGAGCTTGAAGAACTCCTCAGGAAGATAGAAAAGGTGTCGAGATGATTCGCTCGCTTCCGCTCCGAATTACGGTGGTCAAGCCGCTGCGCAGCGTGCCGCTTTGCTTGCAGCAAGGCAAAGACGATCTTGTTCCGCCTTCCTACGATTCCGGCGAGCAGGTCTCATTCGACTTCACCGTGAATATTGTCAACGACCGGACGGCCGGGCCTCCGAACCTCCGCGGAAAGTCCGTTCAAGGTCCTCCCGCTGGCAGATTCATCTACATCAATTCGGGCACCTATGCGGGACACGCCGATTCCTGCTGGTCGAGACGCGCAAAGGTGCCGCTTGCGAGTATTACCTGGGAACTCATCGAGGAGACGCTCGCAAAATCAGGCGCGGTGCTTGAGGCGCGCATTGCGGGCACTGCCGGGGATGGCGGTCCAGCGTGCGCGACTGTTCGCCTCCTTGAGGGCGGCTGGAAAATTCAGAGCACGGAGAAAAAGTCGGCTTGACCCTGTCAGCGTCTAATAGTAGTCATTGGTGTCTAGTATTGGACACCTGTGTCCGACACTCATAACGCAGTAGAATTCATCTTAGGCCGCATAGGCGCCACGCCTCGAAGAAACAAAATGGAATACGCCATTGGAATCGCCGCTGCAGTTGCAGTTGGATTGTTCGCCAGCGTGATTGGCTTCGACAAGGAGCGCAGCTTCTACCCAGTCGTGTTGATCGTCATTGCCACCTTATATCTCCTATTTGCGGCGATTGCCAAGTCCACAGGTTCCCTTGTCGCGGAGGCCATTCCTGCACTCGTGTTTGTGGCGACGGCTGCGCTTGGGTTCCGGAAGACTCCATGGCTCGTGGTCGCCGGCTTGGCACTTCACGGAGTTTTTGACTTCTTTCATCACGCAGTGATAGCGAACCCTGGTGTCCCTGTATTCTGGCCGGGTTTCTGTCTTGCCTACGATGTAGTTGCTGCTGTCTACTTAGCCGCGTTGATTTTTATTCGGAGGACTTCGCCTGCGGCCTAACCATCCGCTGCAGCGAACCCGGCCATCGCGTCACTGTTGCAATCCAAGCATCTCGTGGGCCGGGTCGCTGAGCTTGGGTCTTTCGGCGGCCCGGGCGACGGACGGGCGATAAATGAAATGACCATTTCACGACCGCATTCGAAAAGCGAGATCGTCGGCGCGCTGACAGCTCTGCGTCGAGATGGGCTTCGGTACTGGTCCGACCTTCTCCCTGAGCAATTCGCCTCCCCACTCGGGAGCGCCTGGTCTCCAGCCGACAACGTCCGCCACTTGGCCAAAGCCACGGCGCCAGTCGCGCTGGCGTTTCGCGTCCCTCGCGTTGCACTCATCATCATGTTCGGGGCCACGAGAGACCCGTCGCGCACGTTCGAAGAACTTCGGCAGACTTACCTGGGCGTCCTGAGCAAGGGCGCGACGGCCGGTCGGTTTGCTCCATCCCCGACCACGCCGCCAGCCGACGTCCGTCACTGGCAGAAGCATCTGATCGGCCGATGCGCAGGGTCCATTGAAAGGCTCGAACGAGGGCTTGAACCGTGGAGCGAGTCGGACCTGGATCGGTACCGGCTGCCGCACCCATTGCTCGGGCGGCTCACAGTCAGAGAGATGCTGCTGTTCACGCTGTACCACTACGAGCACCACAAGGCGAATGTTGTCAGGCGGATGGGTTCATCGGAAGGGCCGCCGAAGAACCCACGAACTGCGGGACGCGCTTGAATCTCATCTGAGCGGCAAGCCGGTAGAAAAACCGCCGGTGAAAGCCTTTGGCTGTACAATCCAACGCGTGAAGTAAACGCTTTTCTCCGCACTATGACGCAAATGAGAAAGCCCAGCCTTTGAGGTTGGGCTTCTCGCTAGCGCGACACCTGAACCTGCATCTGACTTCATTGAAACGAGGGATTTTATGAAAAGATACAACTGGATTTTTGTCTCGTTGCTGCTCGTGGTCTGCGGCAACCTTGCGTGGGCGCAAACAGCGAAACCAACCGCGTCGCGATCGGCCAGTCAGGACATCAACGAATGGGTGAATTACTCAGAGAAAGAACTTCTTGGGATGGCCGAAGACATGCCGGAAGATAAATACAACTTTGCTCCGACAAATGGCGAATTCAGAGGCGTGCGCAACTTCGGCAAGCAGGTAAAGCACGCGGCAGCAGCGATGCAACTGATTAGCGCCGCCATCCTAGGCGATCCCGTCCCTGCGGATGCGGCGGATGAACGCGGACCAGACTCAGCCAGGACGAAAGCAGAGATCATCAAATATCTCAAAGATTCATACGCGTATCTTCGTAAGGCTGTGGCGACGATTGATGAAAAAAACGCCTTCGAGTTGGTTAAGAATCCGTTCGGTCAAGGCCAACAGACCCGCATCAGCCTCGTAACACTCGCCCTTGTTCATTCTTCAAACCACTATGGCCAGATGGTGGAATATCTCCGTATGAATGGTCTGAAACCTCGGGGCAGCCACTAAGGGGTGGTGCCACCATTGGATAAAGGCGAGGACCTTCCCCTCACGGTGGTTAAGCCGCTACGCGACGTGCCGCTTTGCTTGCAGCAAGGAAAAGACGATCTTGTTCCGCCTTCCTCCGATTCAGGTGAGCAGGTCTACATCGACTTCACGGTGAATATTGCCAATGATCGGACTGCCGGGCCGCCAAACTTTCGCGGAAAGTCCATTCAAGATCCTCCTGCCGGCAGATTCATCTACCACAACGCTGGGACTTATGCGGGGCAAGCCGATTCCTGCTGGTAGAGACGCGCAAAGGTGCCGCTTGCGGGATTACCTGCGAGCAGATTGAACAAGTGCTGTCAGAGCCAAATTCTGTATTGGAGGCGCGCATCGCAGGCACTGCCCGGGATGGAGGCCCCGCTTGTGCAACCGTCCGGCTCCTGGAGGGTGGATGGACAATGGCGAACTCGGAGTGAACATCATTGCCGGCGGTTATGATGAATCATACCTGATAGGGGGGGAGGGTATCATCCGCTTCCATTGCGCCGCCCCCGACCGGCTGCTACAATCGCCGCCGAATGAATGCTGCGAAGCTAATCCTGACCACTCTGATGACGCTCGTACTGGGCGTGGGGGTATTATTCGCCCAATTGTGCGATTTGAGTTGTGCTTCTCAGTTAGGGCAGCATTGGGCCTCGAACAACGCCCCAACCCATTCATCTAAAGCTGGTCACTGTCATCAAAGCGACCCTCAATCGGAATCGAAGGGCCAATCCGCGCCTTGGCCGCAAAAGCGCGATCATTCTTCCGATTGCCAGTCTCACTCATACGCAACGGCAACGAAACCGACGGCGGTAAATTCGGTCGGAGCGGTGCATCACTTGATGCCGGTTCACGCAGCCTTGCAGATCACTTCGGCGCAACTTCCTTTCGACCAACGTGCTGGCCAGGTAACACGAGATCAGCCCTTCAGGTCGCCACCTGGGCACACAAGTTTTTCCGTCCTGAGAATCTAGCCCTTCCTTCATCAGCCATTGATGAGCGTGTCGTGGTGTGTCTATGCGACGTCTGCGACCATCGGTTTAAGTCCCATAAACAACAACGCAATAAATTAACCCTAGGGAGGATTGCCATGCTTTATGGCTATACGCGTGCGGCACGAGCTGTGCGCTCTCACGCAATTTTGCGCCTTGCGGCTGCGGCTGCGGTTATCGCAGTTATTTCAATCATACTCGTTCCCCGCTGGGCAACTCAGGCCGCGTCAGCTTCTATTCAGGATCAGGGGCAGACGCCAGTCCGGGAGCCACTTCGACAACCGGCCACGCAGCTAGTGTCACAGGCGGATGATCGGGCCAATCGCCAGACGCCACCCGTAAACTCTCCACAGAATCAGGCCGGACCTGTGTTGCGGCTTGAAGACTTGGAGCGGATGGCGCTGGAAGCCAACCCGACGCTCCAACAGGCTGAGGCTGCCATTCGCGCCGCTGAAGGAAGGCGCGTGCAGGCTGGATTGATGCCGAATCCAGTTATCGGCTATGCCGGCGAAGAACTCGCTTTTCGTGCAATTGGTGAGAAGAGCGAACACCTGGGATTTATCGAACAGACGATTCCGCTCGGCGGTAAGCTCGGCAAGAGCCGCGCGATTTTTGCTCAAGAGAAAAACCAGGCCGAGCAGGACGCCGTGGCGCAAAAGCAACGCATTCTGAACGCCGTGCGAGTACTTTATTACCAAGCGCGCGGCGCGCAGGAACTGGTCGAAGTCCGAACGCAACTCGCGAAGCTCGCACGCGACGCCGTTAAGACGACGACCGAGCTTTTGAACGTCGGACAGGCGGATCGTCCCGATTTTGCGCAAATCCGTATCGAGGCCGAACGCGCAGACCTGGATTTGATTATGGCGGAGAACGATCGCGATCAAGTCTGGCAGGAACTTGCCGCTGTCATCGGCAACCCGTTTCTCAAACCCACGCGCCTGACGGGCGAGTTGGAGAAAGGATTGCCCGTGCTTAATCAGGAAGAACTACTGACCAGCCTACTGTCCAACAGCCCGGAGCTGAAACGCGCACGCGCTGGTGTTGAACGCGCCCGAGCTTCGCTCACGCGCGCCAGAGCCGAAAACGCGCCTGACCTCTTTTTACGCGGCGGCTTCGGCTACAACCGCGAATTACTTGAAAAGGAAATTCCCAACGCCAGGCGCACCGGGCCGGAAGCGCAGGTCGAAATCGGTTTACGAATCCCGCTCTGGAACCGCAATCAAGGCGGAATTGCGACTGCCGGCGCCGAGTTGGATATGGCCGAACGTGATGTGCGGCGCGTCGAGTTGATGCTGCGCGCGCGTTTCGCCAGCGCCTATCGCACGTATTTGAATGCCCTGCGTGTGGCGACGCAGTACGAGAAGCAAATCGTCCCGCAGGCGCAGGGCGCTTACGATCTGTATCGCGCCAACTTTCGCGCGATGGCAGCGGCTTATCCGCAAGTGTTGATCGCGCAGCGCACGCTCTTTCAGGTGCGCGTTGAGTACGTGCAAGCGCTGGTCAATACGTGGCAGAACGCTGTGTTGCTGCGTGGTTATCTGCTCAATGGCGCGCTCGATGCGCCCGGCGGGATGGCGATGGAAGGCGGCAATCCGGCCAATGCGAACGACCGTGATTGAAAGATGGACAACGTTTTTATCTAAGGAGTCACTGCAATGGAAAACATGAACTGGATGAGAAGAAAGTTTTTGCAGGCTTCGAGCCTGCTTGGCGCCGGCTTGGTATTAAACCAAACGGCGGTTGCCCAACACGAAGGCCATCAAATGCCGGGAAAGAAGCCGAAGGCTGGCAGCCCCCAAACGGACAAGCCTGCCGCGCCGCCCGCGCACGATCACGCGAAGATGGTGGCCGAACAGACGAAGCAGTCGGCTGGACAGTACGTGCCAGTGCATACGCCCGATTTGCCGAAGCTGGAGTACACGATGGACGGCAACGTGAAGGTCTTCAATCTGCGCGCCGAAGTGGTGCATTGCGAGATTATGCCCAAAACCCACATGGGGCCGCCGCGCAAGATGTGGGCCTGGGGCTACAACGGCAGCGTGCCGGGGCCGATGATCGAAGTCGTTGAAGGCGATCGCGTGCGCGTTATCTTTGAGAACAAACTGCCGGAGCCGACGACGGTGCATTGGCACGGCCTGGAAATTCCCATCGAAATGGACGGTACGCCGTACATCAGCCAGCCGATGGTCGAGCCGGGCGGCCTATTCATTTACGAATTCACGGTCAATCAGAACGGCACTTTCTTTTATCATTCGCACGGCGCGATGCAGGAGATGATCGGGATGATCGGCATGTTCGTCATCCATCCCAAAACGCCGCACACGCCGCGCGTGGACAAGGATTACGGCATCATTCTGCAAGAGTGGGCGTTGCTGCCGAACAACGATGTCCCGAACACGTTCTCAATGGAATTCAACTGGCTGACGATGAATGGCAAAGCGGCGCCTGCGACCACACCGTTGCTTGTGAAGAAAGGCGAGCGCGTGCGCTTGCGGCTGGTCAATCTCGGCATGGATCATCACCCGATACACCTGCACGGGATGCAGTTTTATGTGACCGGCACGGAAGGCGGGCGCGTCCCGGAATCGGCCTGGTTTCCGGGCAACACGGTCATCGTCGGCGTGGCGCAGGCGCGCGATGTCGAATTCGTCGCGCAATACGAAGGCGACTGGATGCTGCATTGCCACATGCCACACCACATGATGAACCAGATGGTTTCGATGGTCGGGCCCATGGCGATGTCGCACGGCAGCGGTTCGGACACCGGGCTGAGCATGGAAAATGGTATGGGCATGCTGACCAAAGGCCATGCGCTCAGTGAGGACTTCGGCCCCGGCTTCGGACGCGGAATGGCAATGACAACGAATGAGCAAAGCGCGTCACACGCGGTTGGGCAAAAAGCGGCGCTGCCAGTTCCGCTCGCCACGCAAGGCGGTTTGTATTCGTGCCCGATGCACCCCGAAGTGAAATCCGACAAAGAGGGCAAGTGTCCGAAGTGCCAGATGACACTGGTGAAACAACAGGCGCAGGAAATCTTCGCCTGCCCGATGCACCCGGAAGTCGTCTCGAATAAAGCCGGCTCGTGTCCAAAGTGCAAGATGACACTGGTCAAGAAACAGCGCACTGCCGTTGTCTTGTCTGAAGAGGACAAGAAGAAAGTCCCCGGTTACCCGCAAGACGATCTGATGATGATGATTGTGGATGATGACGTGGTGAAACCCGAGACTTGGGGACTCGCGCCGGGCTGGACGGCGTCACTGCAAGGGATGATGAACCTAGTCCGCGTGCTGCCGGAGGAGAAGTACAACCAGATTATGGCGATGGTCAAAGCAGGCAAGACGCCCGCTGTCCCTGCCGATCACAGCCAGCATCAGGCCGAAATCCCAGCCGACGCGATCAAGATCACGGTCAGCAAGGATGGCTTTTCACCTGCCAGGCTTGAAGTCAAAGCCGGACAGCCACTGAAGTTGGCTTTCTACCGCGCGGATGCTGAGAACTGTGCAGGCACCGTGATCTTTCCAAAACTAAAGGTTGAAGCGAAGCTGCCGGTCGGCCAGATCACATTGGTTGAAATCACGCCGCAGGAGAAAGGCGAACTCGCCTTTGCTTGCGGAATGAATATGTTCAAAGGGGTAATGGTCGTGCAATGACGTTACCGCCCAACTTCCCAAAGGGTGCGCGGAGATATAGAGAGCCTTCCTCCTCTTTCGTGTTTCCGCGCGCCTTGTAGGCAATTCCTCAGGCAGACAGTTTATGCAAGACCTGGATCGAGCACGGCTGCGCGAATTGCTTGCCGGAAACAACAAACATTGAAGGGATAAGCACAATGAATCGCTTCCATCGCTGGTTTTGCCGCACGAGTTTTTGGAAGAACGCGCTCTCAGACGAAATCATGCCCTGGGCGCTCAAGGATGTTGGTCTTGGCGACGACGTGTTGGAAGTCGGGCCAGGGCCAGGAATGACTACTGACATCTTGCGCGAGCGGTTGCCGCGCCTGACTTCGATTGAAATTGATCCGCGCTTAGCCGGCGCGCTCACACAGCGGATGCAGGGCACAAACGTTAAGGTCATTGAGGGCGACGCGACGGCGATGCCATTTGCGGACGGCTCGTTTTCTGGCGCGGTGTCCTTCACGATGTTGCATCATGTCCCTTCACCTACAATGCAGGATCGCCTGCTTGCTGAAGTGTATCGCGTCCTCAAGCCGGGCAGCGTCTTTGCCGGGTCGGACAGCAGGTGGAGTGTAGGCTTTCACCTCATTCATCTCTGGGACACAATGGTCATCGTTAAGCCGGAGACATTCGCGGCGCGGCTCGTGGCGGTGGGATTCACGGACGTATCGGTGGAGTCTGCAAAACGTGCCTTCCGTTTTCGCGCACGGCGTCCTTGAATCAAGCCGCATAACATCTCAACCCAAGAAAGGATTCATCCCGATGAGAACACGATTACTTCTGCTCAGCGCATTTTGCGCGGCGCTAGCTGCCGTGGTCAGCGCACAAGGTTTGTTTCTGAAATTCGACAGTCTCTCCCTGGAGTCCAATAGCAAAGCGTCAGTGCATCTGCTTAAAACTCCGAACGGCGGGATTCAACCACAGGCAGCAATGGATGAAAGCGGTACGCTTCATCTGATCTACTTCGCGGGCGAACCGAGCGAGGGTGACATCTTTTATGTCCGGCGCAAAGCGAACCAGACGGAATTTTCAACCCCGTTGCGAGTAAACAGCCAGCCTGGCAGTGCCATCGCTTCCGGCACGATTCGCGGCGCGCAGTTCGCACTTGGTCAGAATGGGCGTATGCACGTTTCCTGGAACGGTTCACGTAGGGCCACGCAGGGGGATGCGCTTCACTCCGCGCCGATGCTCTATGCGCGGATGAATGTGGCGGGCACGGCGTTCGAACCGCAACGCAATCTGATGCGAAGTAGCTCTGGGCTTGATGGCGGTGGCTCGGTCGCAGCAGATAAGAAAGGCAATGTCTATGTCGCGTGGCACGGCGCAGGAGAGAAGAAGGGCGAGGAGTATCGCCACATCTGGCTTGCCATCTCGACCGACGACGGAAAGACCTTCGCCCGCGAAGTCGGCGTTAGTAACCGAAACAACTCGAAAGAAGAAACGGGAGCGTGTGCCTGTTGTGGAATGCGTGCGTTTGTTGATCAACAAGGCGCCGTCTATTTGCTCTACCGCACTGCGACCCAGATGACCGAGCGCGGCATGTTTCTGTTGGTCTCTCACGACAAAGGCCTAACGTTTCAAGGGCAGCGCATGGATGAATGGACGCTGACGAGTTGCCCGATGAGCAGTGTGACAGTGGCGCAGGCGCGGCAGCCACTGGCCGCATGGGAGAACAGCGGGCAAGTCTTCTTTGCGCCCCTTGTCACTAAGCCGTTGCAGAAGCCCGCAGCCACTGCCGTGCCGGGAGCGACTGGCAAGCGTAAACACCCAGCTATTGCAGTGAATGCGGAAGGTTACTCCCTACTTGCTTGGACGGAAGGAACTGGTTGGAAGAAAGGTGGCTCGCTGGCGTGGCAGCTCTATGACCGCAACGGTCAGCCGACAACGGAAAAAGGTACGGCCGAAGGCGTACCAGTGTGGGGATTGGCGACGGTGGTCGCACTGCCTAATAGTGAGTTCACGATCATCTACTGATTCTGTCATAGCTGCTCAAAGCAGAAAAGCTTTTCCCTGAAATACCTGTTTAGTTGTGGGGCTTTTCCAAAAGGACTACAAAACAACTCAACATAAAAGGACTCACCCTAATGCGTAACCGATTAATTCTGCTTTGCGCGCTTTGTCCAGTGCTGGTCGCTTTAGTCAGCGCGCATGACCTGTTTCTGAAATTCGACAGCTATTTCCTGCAACCCAACAGCAAAGCGACGGTTCGCCTGCTCAACGGGTCATTCCGCGCCAGTGAGGCTACGGTGGCGCGCGAGCGCATGATTGACGTCAGTATCATCAAGCCTGCGGGCGAACGCACGCATCCACCGGCTTCCGCTTGGCGTGATGAAGGGAACACTTCGTTGCTCGATCTTGAGACTGGTGCGGCGGGGACCTATGTCGTCGGATTGTCCACGAAATCGCGCGATGTCGAGCAAAAAGCCGCCGCGTTCAATGACTACCTCGCCCACGACGGGATGCCCGACACGCTGGCCGAGCGAAAGAAAAATAAAGAACTCGATATGGATGTGCGCCGACGTTACAGCAAGTACGTCAAAGCGATCTTTCAGGTAGGCGCTGTGCGGAGCGACAGTTACAAGACGCCGCTGAGTTATCCCGTTGAGATCATCCCGCGCCAGAATCCTTACGCGCTAAAAGCCGGCCAGACGCTGGAGGTCTTGTGCCTGAAGGGTGGACAGCCGCTCGTTAATCAGTTCGTGAGCGCAGGCCGCGAATTGAATGGACGTGAGGTGGCTTTGCCGAGCGTGCGTAGCGATAACAATGGCATCGCGCGCATCCCGCTCAAAGGCGCGGGCAAGTGGTACGTCAAATTCATCCAGATGGCCAAACTGGATGATCCGCAAATCAATTACGAATCGAAGTGGGCGACACTGACTTTTGAGGTGAAGTAAGGAGATAACAGCCGCGCGAAGCGCGTTGCTGGCGATGGCAACGCGCTCCGCGCAAGCATCCTTGCTATTTCTTGCTAGAGGATTTGGAGGCAGGGTTAAATTGCTTCATGTTCTCCAAGTTCTCGAAGTAGTAGGCGGTTCCATCGGCATCAACGCCGATGACGGCGGTCGCCTTGTCCACCTTTTTGTTGCTGACGGGATCAATCGCCGTGCGGCTCTTGGCGTCGTTGCGCAGTTTGACTTTGCACATCTCACAACACCCATAGTAAGTGAGCTTCCCCACCGTTACGGGTATCTGCTCTTTGTTGAAGCGTTGGTTGTTGATCATGCAAACGTACTTTGCTTCGGCTTGAACCAAGCCCTGCCCTTTGGCCTGTTCTGCCTGTCCCTGAGGCGCGGCGAACAGACTGTTAGAAAGTGCCGCTACCGATGCGATAACGCAGAAGCTCATCGCCATGCTTAGAAATAATGCTTTGAAGGTCTTCACGAAATCTCCTTTTTTGATGACTATTGCCCAGAAGGGCTGTCGTTCATAGATGCAAGGTGCAAAGGAGCACCGCCTGTATTCTACCGCATTCAAATCTTTCATTAAAAGTTTGCACACAGTTTGCCTAAATAGCGCAGAATCACAAAGGTCGTTAGGTGAGGCGGCAAGCTATCCACAACCAATATAACCCAGTATTTACCCATACCCTCCAGGGGTTTCCCGGAAAAGTTGATATGACACCTGCTTAACGATTGAATTTCCTGGTAACCCTAACTACAGTATCAATGGCCGCTTATTCAGGGCATTGCGAATCAACCAAATCTGAAAGGCGAATCTGACATGAATCGAATCTGGATCGGCATCATTGCCTGCTTGTGGTTTTTTCCCGCGCTCAGTTTTGCTCAGGTGCGCGAGCTTCCTTCACCCGCTGGTCAGGGCAGCGGCCAACCCAATCTAGCCGTTGCACCAGATGGGCGGGTGCATCTGAGCTGGATCGAGCGGCTGGGCGAAGGGCGGTTCTCGCTTCGCTTTGCCACTATGGAAGGAGATGGCTGGTCAACGCCGCGCGTGATTGCCGAAGGCTCCAACTGGTTCGTTAACTGGGCGGATTTTCCTTCGATGATTGCGCTGCCCGACGGTTCGCTGGCGGCGCACTGGTTGGTCAAGAGCGGGCCGGGAACCTTTGATTACGATGTCACGATCGCGCGCTCTTTCGACGGCGGCAAGACCTGGGGCAAGCCATTCGTGCCACATCGTGACGGCGTCAAAGCGGAACACGGCTTCGTCTCAATGTTCGCAGCCAAGGATGGCAATTTGGCGGCGGTGTGGCTCGACGGGCGCGAGATGAAGCCGGGCGCGGGCGATGGCAATAAGGATCATGGGCACGGGCACGGCAATATGACGTTGCGTTACGTGAAGGTTAAACGCGACGGCACGTTGATGGACGAAGCGGCGCTGGATACTCGCGTTTGCGAATGCTGTCAGACTTCGGCGGCAATGACTGCCGACGGGCCGGTCGTAGTTTACCGCGACCGCTCGGAGCAGGAGATTCGCGACATCTCAATCGTGCGCCTGCGCGACGGTAAGTGGAGTCAGCCGCGCTCAGTCTTTTCAGACAACTGGCAAATCAATGGCTGCCCGGTGAATGGGCCGGCGGTGTCGGCGGCTGGTCGTCGCGTCGCGGTGGCTTGGTATACGGGCGCGGGCAATGCGCAACGCGTGAAACTAGCTTTTTCAAACGACGCCGGCGAGAGCTTTGGCGCACCGGTCACGGTAGACGATGGCAATCCGACTGGCCGCGTAGACGTACTGATGCTTGCCGATGGCGGCGCGCTGGTTTGCTGGCTGGAGAAGCTGCCGGGCGGTGGCGAAATCCGTATGCGCCGCGTCAGGCCGGATGGCAAACAAGATCAAGCCATTACCGTTGCGCCGTCGGGGACGGCTCGCTCGAATGGGTTTCCGCAGATGGCGCGTGCCGGCGATGCGCTGGTCTTTGCATGGACTGGCCCTCGCGTGCTAACCGCCACAATGACAATGCCTTGACGCCAGGTATTGGTTCATCGAACTAGACGGTGAGGCAATCGCGAGTAAGACAGTTACGCCAGGGTTCGACAAAAATGCCTAAACTCCCGCTTTCTCACCCGGCAGAAATCTCCTCTTGACTCTGTAGTCAGCTACAGGGTGTATGGTGCCAAATGTCGGCAGCAGAAAACTGTTTTGACAGGAGGATGAACATGCCAGTAGCACAACGAAAATACCGCCAGGAGACGGACGGGAATCCCGCCCAAGAGAATCCCAACGACAAATTGTGGAAGATCGGTGAAGTCACCAAGCAGACCGGGATCGGTATTGAGACGCTGCGGTTTTACGAGCGCAGCGGCTTGCTCGACCGCCCGGCGCGCACCGAAGGCGGCTACCGGCTCTACGATGAGGAGGCGCTAGTGACGCTGGAGTTCATCAAGCGCGCCCAGACGCTCGGCTTCACACTTGATGAGATCAAGCAGATCATCGCCGAGAGCCGCGCCGGGCATAGCCCCTGTGACGAGGTGCGCGAGATCGTGCGCGAGCGCCTGCAAGAACTGGATGAGCGCATGCGGCAGATGCACAAGTACCGCAACGCACTCGCCGCAACCCTGCAAGTTTGGGACGAGAAGGGCGCAACCGCAGGCCGTTTTTGTGGCTTGATCGAAAGTTCAGAAATCAACACTAACAAGCCCGCCACGAGCAGGCTGAAGAGGAGTAGGAAATGAACGCTCATATTGATCCGGTTTGCGGAATGACGGTTGACCCGGCCACCGCCGCCGGAAAGTTCGACTATGAAGGCCAGACTTACTACTTTTGCAGCCCGCGCTGCTTAGAGAAATTCAGCGCCGATCCACAGGCGTATATCAACAAAGCGTCGCAGCCACTCGCCGCTCATGCCCACGCACACGCGGCGGCGGCCCCGGTTCAGCTTTCGGCCATGGCAAGTACGCTGCCGGTAGTGGCACCAACACGAGCAGCACAGGCAGAAGCACAAATTGACCCCGTTTGCGGAATGACGGTTGATCCGGCTACGGCGGCGGGCAGCCACGAATACAAGGGGCAGACTTATTGCTTCTGCAGCACACATTGCCTGCACAAGTTTCAAGCCGACACGGAGGCTGTCTTGCATCCTGCGCCAACGCCGCAACGGGCGGCCTCAGCAGACATTGAATACACGTGCCCGATGGATCCCGAAGTGCGGCAGCAAGGCCCCGGCGCTTGCCCAAAATGCGGGATGGCATTGGAGCCGGCGACGCCTACCTTGCCCGCGACGAAGACCGAGTACACCTGCCCGATGCATCCGGAGATCGTGCGCGATGAGCCGGGATCATGCCCGATTTGCGGGATGGCGCTGGAACCGCGCGTTGTCACGCTCGAAGAGGCGGAGAATCCTGAGCTGAAAGATATGAATCGGCGGTTCTGGGTTAGCCTGGCGCTGACGGTGCCCGTCCTGCTGCTGGCAATGTCAGAGATGATTCCAGGCCAACCCGTGCAGCACGCGCTCACGCCGCGCCTGATTACGTGGATTCAATTCGTATTGGCTACGCCGGTCGTGTTGTGGGGTGGCTGGCCGTTTTTTCAGCGCGGTTGGGCTTCCATCGTCAATCGCAGTTTGAACATGTTCACGCTGATCTCCATCGGTACTGGCGCGGCGTGGCTCTACAGCGTGATCGCCACCTTCTTCCCGGACATCTTCCCCGCCTCGTTTCGCGGGCACGGCGGCGAGGTGGCCGTCTACTTCGAGGCCGCCGCCGTCATCACGACGCTGGTGCTATTGGGTCAGGTGCTGGAACTCCGCGCGCGCAGCCAGACGAGCAGCGCGATCAGGATGCTGCTCGGCCTCGCGCCAAAGACCGCGCGCATAGTCCGGCCAGACGGCACCGAAGAAGATATTCCACTCGACCGCGTGCAGCCTGGCGACTTGCTGCGCGTGCGTCCCGGCGAGAAAGTTCCAGTTGACGGCGTGCTCGCCGAAGGCCGCAGCGCGGTGGACGAATCAATGGTCACGGGCGAGCCTATCCCGGTCGAGAAGGCCGCTGGCGATAAAGTCACCGGCGGCACGGTTAACGGCACGGGCGGGTTCGTGATGCGCGCCGAACGGGTGGGGAGCGACACGCTGCTGGCGCAAATCGTGCGCATGGTGAGTGAGGCGCAACGCAGCCGCGCGCCGATTCAACGCCTGGCCGACGTTGTTGCGGGCTGGTTCGTGCCGCTGGTCGTCGTCATCGCGGTCATCACTTTTATCGTGTGGGGTCTGTTCGGGCCGGAGCCGCGCTTTGTTTACGCAATGGTCAACGCGGTGGCGGTGTTGATCATCGCGTGTCCTTGCGCGCTGGGGTTGGCCACGCCGATGTCGGTGATGATTGGCACTGGGCGCGGCGCGACGGCGGGCGTGTTGATCAAAAACGCCGAGGCGCTGGAGACGATGGAGAAGGTCAACACGCTGGTCGTGGACAAGACCGGCACGCTCACCGAAGGCAAGCCGCGCCTCGTTTCGATCACGACGCAACCAGGATTCGACGAAGCTGAGTTGCTCAACCTTGCCGCCAGCCTGGAACGCGGCAGCGAGCACCCTCTGGCGGCGGCTATCGTCGCAGGGGCACAAGAGAGAAAGCTTGAGCTGGTCAGTGCAGCGGAATTCGAATCGGTTACGGGTAAAGGCGTCAGGGGCGATGTGAACGGCAAGGCTGTTGCACTCGGCAATAAGCGGTTGATGGATGATCTTTCGGTGGCTATTGACGCCGGGACGATAGCGCAAGCCGATATGCTGCGTCAGAACGGGCAAACGGTAATGTTCGTAGCCGTTAACAATCAACTTGCTGGCATGCTCGGCGTAGCCGATCCGATCAAGGAGACAACGCGCGAGGCAATAGAGATGCTGCACGCGGAAGGGCTGCGCGTCGTGATGCTGACCGGAGACAACCGCACGACCGCCGAAGCCGTAGCGCGGCAGTTGGGTATTGACGAGGTGATCGCCGAAGTCTTGCCTGAGCAGAAGAGCGAGGCCATCAAACGCTTGCAAAGCGAAGGCAAGGTTGTAGCGATGGCGGGCGATGGCATCAACGACGCTCCGGCCTTGGCGCAGGCGCAAGTCGGCATCGCGATGGGCACGGGCACGGACGTGGCGATGGAGAGCGCGGGCATCACGCTCGTCAAAGGCGACCTCCGCGGCATCGTGCGTGCGATACGACTGAGTCGCGGCACGATGCGCAACATCCGGCAGAACCTCTTCTTCGCTTTCATCTACAACGTTGCGGGCGTGCCAATCGCGGCGGGCGTGCTCTACCCAATCATCGGACTGCTGCTTAGCCCGATGATTGCGAGCGCGGCGATGACCTTCAGTTCGGTCTCAGTCATCGGCAACGCGCTGCGATTACGAAGACTGGAGTTGTGATAGTCAAAACCTGATTCAAAATGTCTACAAGAAGTTAAATTCACAGAGGTGTCGCTGATTGTGGAGGCGAGCTTGGCTTCAAGAGTAGGTCAGCCTACTGATCGTTGAGCCTAGCCTTCCACGATCGGCGATACCGCGGATGAATGCTTGCTTGACTTCACTCCGAGATGACCCTACGATCTGTCCGTCGTTTTAACTCAGCTCATTCAAATAGTCATCATCGTTCAGGTTCTGGAATTTTAACTGTCGGAAGAGTATTCCGACCACAGATCACGTTTGCGCAGTTACTCAGCCCAGTCGAGCGCCAATTCGCACGGCTTAACCTCAGAAAGGAGCAAAGCAAATGGCAACGATATTTCGCATACAAGGAATCGTTCGTGAGAAAGAAAGCAGGTGCGGCATTGGCAAGCTGTTGGTGAAGGCCTATGACCGCGACCTACTCTACGATGATCTGCTCGGCAGTGCCATCACGCGAACCGATGGCAGCTTCGAGATCATCAGCGAGGCTGAAGACTTTCGCGATTTCTTCGACCGGCAGCCCGACATCTACTTGAAAATCTACGTCACCGGCAGCGGCGGCTCAGCGCCGAGAGACATCTATTCGACCGAAAACGCGGTACGGTGGAACGCGGGGCAGACAGAGCTTTTCGAAGTTGAGATTCCGGCAGAGCGACTTGGAGACCTCACACACTGCGAGGATGAGCATCCCGATGGGTGCTCGCACGAAGATCACCATCACCGCCACTGCACGCCCGTCACAAAATGCCGGGACATTTACCTAAAGATCGAGAAGCTGCCCGCTTACAGCCCAGTTGCGCCTGACGACGCTGAGCATCATCGTTACCGCGTGGACTGTATGCGAAACATGGGGCACGAGGATGCGACCATCCCTAATGCCGAAGTCGAACAACGTCGTATTGACGCGCTGGTCTACCGTGAATACCTAGACCCTGATTACACGATTGCCAACACCGCGAAGGTCATCGCGGCGGACATCAACGAGCCGCGCTACGACCGCCGCATTCCTGGCGCGGTGATCTATGCCACGCCCGGTGAGCGCCTCTTCGTTCACGTTCTAAACGCGGACGACGTGCCGCATAGCTTCCACGTTCACGGCTTGATCTACGGTATTGATTCAGACGGCTCGTGGCCGCTCGGCGTTCATAGCCATAACGGGCGGCGCAGCGACGCGATCTGTCCGGGCGAGAAATGGTGCTATGTCTTCGATGTGACCGAAGAGACAGTCGGCGCGTGGCCTTTCCACGATCACGTCATGAACATTCAAGAGCAGGCAGATCGCGGCTTGTTCGGCGGCATCATCGTGCGTGATGTGCGCTGCCCGAAACCCGACTACGAAGTGCCTTTGTTCTTTCACCGTCTGGCTGGAGCTAGACGCACGGCGCACTTCGACAGCGGTCCGCTAAATCGCACTTCACCGCCGTTCAGCTTCACTATTGCGGCGGAAGGAACATTCGACTACTTTTGCTTATTTCATCCAATGAGCGGTGTTGTGCGCGTGACGATGGGCGGCGCGGCATCCGCTGCGGTTTCGATCTTGGACAGCCCTTCGCGCTTCGAGCCTGCCGACGTGACGATCAGGCCTGGTGGAACTGTCACCTGGACGCACAACGGAAATCAGCCGCACACCGTGACCGACCGGGGCGGGGCCGGATTGGATTCATATGCGCTGAATGGTCGCTCATTCGTCGGCAACGCGCCCACCATCGTTGCCGAGACGGGCAAGCGCATCCGCTGGTACATCTTCAATCTCGACCTCAGCACGAACTGGCACAACTTTCACGCGCACAGCCAACGGTGGATGTTCAGTCATGAAATCGTAGACACGCGCAGTCTCGGTCCGGCTGAATCGTTCGTTGCCGACACGTTAGTTCCACCGGTCATCCTGCTGCCGCTCAAAGGTGACTGCCGCGAACACCACAAGCATCGCTGCGATCCGCACGAAGGACATTCACATCATTCAGGTGGACACTCCGGCGGGCATTCGGGAGAACATTCTCACAGTGAACACGAGCACGACCTATCTCAGCACCCGTCGCAAGACCATTCGCACGATGAACATCAATATGACGATTCCGCACACCCGCCACACGACCATCCGCAGGAATGTCGCCGCGTTAAATTGCAGGGAGACTTCCTGATTCATTGTCACGCCGAGATGCATATGATGACTGGGATGGCCGCAGTAGTGCGAGCGATTCAAGAAGTCGAAGTGACGCCAGAACTGGAACACGCGCTCGGCTTCGATCTGCCACTCGCGCACGATCATGCCTGCGCTGAAGCGGATCATCATTTGTGTGCCGGCGATGACCAGGGAAGCTGGGAGCAGCTCCCCGATGCGCCGATCTTCGTCGTTCACGCGGCGGTGTTGCACACGGGCAAAGTCCTGCTCTTCTCCGGGCGCGCCGAGGTCAACAACCCGGCGATGTACCCGTTGGAGTCCCGATTGTGGGTGCCGGCGACGGGCACGATGACCACCCAGGCTTTCGGCGAAGATTTGTTCTGCAGCGGCCACGCCTTTTTGCCTGATGGGCGGCTCTGCGTGATGGGCGGCGTCGGGGCGAATATGCTCTATGGTAGCGCGCGCTCAACGCACCTGTTCAACCCGGCCACCGAGACTTGGTTGAAGGTCGCGGATATGAGCGCCGCGCGCTGGTATCCGACCGCGTTGACGATGCCCGACGGCAGGATCATGGCCGTTTCGGGGCGCAACGGCGGAGGGCCTACCCCGGTAGAAATTTACGACGCCGCCACAAACGCGTGGCAGACAGTAACCGGGGCAGGCCGCACCTTCACGGAACTCTATCCGAGTTTGCACCTGCTTCCCTCGGGGCAGATTTTCTACGCGCGCGGGGGCTGGACTGCGGCTAGCGGCACTCAAACCGCCTACCTCACAATGACCGGGGCGAACTCAGGCCTGTGGACGAACTTTGGTCAGGAACAGTTCTACGACCGGCAGGAAGGCACAGGGGTCATGCAAATTGACACTACCGTCTCGCCGCCCTCCGCGCAGGTCTACATCATCGGCGGCGGCGTTTCGGGCGCGGCCACTACCCGGAATCCGCTGAGCGCTGAGAAAATTGATCTGACCACACTAGCTCCCGCCCCGGCCTGGCAGCGTTGCGCGGACATGAACTTCGCGCGCACCAATGTAAACGCCGTGCTGTTGCCAGACGGGAGCATCTTCGTCGTCGGCGGCCAGCGCAACGGCAAGTGGAATTCCGACCCACAGCACGTGATGCAGCCGGAAATCTACGACCCGCGCACTAACACCTGGACGTCGGCGGCAGCAATGGCGCACCCGCGCCAGTACCATTCAATCGCTGTGCTGCTGCCCGACGGGCGTGTGCTGTCCGCGGGCGGTGTAGACCCGACGCCCGGAGCGCCGCAGCGCGACCAGCGTTTTATGGAGGTCTTCAGTCCTGGCTATCTTTCGCGCGGGCCGCGGCCGGTCATTACCAGCGCTCCCGCGAGCGCGAGTTATGGGGCGAATCTAGACATAACGACGCCGGACGCCCCGCAGATTGATTCGGTAGTCTTCTTGCGTCCAGGCTCGGCCACTCATCACACAGATGCCGGGCAGCGCTATATCCGGTTGCCGATCGTAAGCCGCGACCCTGGCCAGCTTCGGGTGCAAGCGCCAGCGAACGGCAACATCGCGCCTCCGGGTTATTACATGCTCTTCATCGTCAAGGCGAACGGAGTGCCTTCTTTGGCAAGCTTCATCAGGCTGACCTGAGTCAGAGATGAAGAAGATGAAAGTCGCATGCGTCTGTCCCAGGCTTCGACGCAAAGGGGCTGTCCCGTCGAGACAGGGGCTTTTGTGCATAAGGCCGGTTGAGTATCAACCGGCCTTATGCATAGACAACTATGGGCTGGCACGCTACGTTAACGCTCTGCCCATCTTCGGGTTCTGTTTATTATTACTATTCGGCAAGATTCGATTCCACAAGGCGGGGAAGCCTACAAGCATCAACTGAATTTCCAAAGGAGATTTTCTGGTCGCTTTTGAAGTGAAGTCGGGGTGGTTGGTGAGGCGAAACTACGGTTCAGCATATGGCTTTGCAAAATAAACGTGCGCGCGATCTCAAACCCTGGTGGTTGTTAGCCAGCATCATCGTCATCACGCTGTTGCACTACAACACCAGCACGCAGTACCTGCTACTGCACGAAGTTTACCAGCGGCTTTATTACATCCCGATCATTTACGCCGCCTATAGCTATGGCCTGCGTGGCGGACTGGTGGCCGCAGTGGTGAGCGCGATCATCTACTTGCCGCATCTCGCCCAGCACATGGACAATGAGATCTACGCGATCAATCAGTATGCGGAGATGATCCTGTTCCAAGTCGTGGGAGCAGTAACCGGACTGCTCGCCAGTGCGGAGCGCAGGGAGCGCCGGCGCAACGAACAGACCGCCGCCGAATTGCAGCGCGCCTATGATCAGTTGCGCAGCACTGTTGATCAACTACTGATTGCCGACCGTCACTCATCGCTCGGCCAAATGTCAGCCGCCATTGTCCACGAGATTCGCAACCCACTGAGCGCCATTCGCGGCGCGGCGGAGGCGCTGGAAACAGTAGTGCCGCGTGAGCACGAGAAGGCGGAATTTCTGGAGATCATCAAACGCGAGGTCGAACGCCTCAACGGGTTGGTGACTGAATTCTTGCAGTTTGCGCGCCCGCGCTCGCCGGAGTTGCTGCCGACGCCGCCCCGCGAGATCATCGAAGCCGTCGTCAAGCTCGCCGGCAAACAGGCGGAACAGGCGCGCGTCCAGCTTTCTGTAAATGTTGACGATCTGCCGGAAGTAATGATGGATGCGGAGCAAATGAAGCAGGTCCTGCTCAACCTCATCCTCAACGGTATTGAAGCGATGCCGGACGGCGGGCGGCTGACAATCAACGCCGGTCGCCAAGGCAAAGAGCTTGTGATTACCGTGTGCGATACCGGTAGGGGGATTGATGCGACAGTGCGCGACAAGCTCTTCAGTCCTTTTGTGACTACTAAAGCGCGCGGCACAGGGTTGGGGTTGGCTATTGCGCACCGTTTGATAAGCCAACACGGTGGCCGGATCGCCGCTGAAGATGCGGCGGACTGCGGTGCCGTATTCCAAATCTGGCTGCCGCTCAAAAACTCACCCGGCGCGGCTGCGCAAGCGACTACTGATATTGTGGAGAGTTAGTTGGCGAGCGATTAAACTTCTGGCGAAAATTAGCGACATTCTCCAGTGACGGTAGCTTTCTGATTATGCCTGCAACGGACAAGACAATTCTGCTTGTGGATGACGATGCCAGCTTGCGTCGCGTGCTGGCGCACCATCTGTCAGAAGCTGGCTATCGCGTGTTCACTGCGGTTGACGGCAAGACGGGCTTGGAGACGTTCACCGAAGAGCAGGTGGATATGGTAATCACCGACATCCAAATGCCGGAGATGAATGGCCTGGAACTGCTGCGCCGCATCAGTGTGATGAGTTCCGACGCGGTGGTGTTGGTGATCACAGCCTATGGCTCAATTGAAACAGCCGTCGAGGCGATGAAGCTCGGCGCTTATGATTACATCACCAAGCCGTTCAACCGAGAAGAGCTTCTGATCACCGTCTCGAAGGGTCTGCAATACACGGCGCTTGTGCGCGAGAACCGCTCGCTTAAGCAATTTATCGAGAGCCGCTTTTCACTCGATAACATCATCGGCACTTCATTCGCAATGCGGCGGGTCTTCGGCCTCGTCGAAAAAGTCGCTCGGACCGACCTGTTGGTGCTTCTCACAGGCGAGAGCGGCACGGGAAAAGAATTGATCGCGAAAGCTATTCACCAGCAGAGCGCGCGGCGCGACAAGCCATTTGTCATCATCAACTGCGGGGCGATCCCCGAAGGCTTGCTGGAATCGGAACTGTTCGGTCATCGCAAGGGCGCCTTCACCGGCGCTTACGCTAATACACGAGGCAAGCTCGAAGCGGCTGACGAGGGCACGGTACTGCTGGACGAGATCGGCGATTTGCCACTGGCGCTGCAAGTCAAACTGTTGCGCGTGCTCGAAGGCGGCGAGTTAAATCGTGTCGGTGAGACACAGCCGCGCCGCGTGGACGTGCGCTTTCTGACGGCCACTAACCGCGATCTTTCCAAGATGGTGGCCGACGGGCGCTTCCGCGATGACTTGTACTTTCGCCTCAACGTCGTGCCGATCCATCTGCCGCCGTTACGCGATCGGCGCGAGGACATCCCGCTCCTGGCGGACTGTTTCTTGCAGGAAGCCGCACAACGCTTCCAACGTCCGGGACTGCATTTTGCGAAAGAGGTCTTTCGCTACTTTCAAACCTATGCTTGGCCGGGCAACGTACGCGAGTTAAAGCACACGGTCGAGCGTCTCGCGGTTATTACTGATTCCGATGCCGTGAATGTAAACGACCTGCCGGAAAACCTGACGGCGACAACGGGCAGTGCGGCAAACGTTCTCATTCAACTGCCCGATGACGGTATTGATCTTGAAGAGGTCGAGCGCGAGATCCTGCGGCAGGCGCTAGAAAAGCATGGGGGCAATCAGACGCGCGCCGCACAATACCTGAACATCACCCGGAGCGCCTTAATCTACCGGATGCAGAAGTACGGGTTGCAACAGGCGGAGGAGCTGTAGTCACGTGGGATCACACATGCGGATACCTTTCTAAGCCCTTTAGCCAAACACTATCTTTTTAGCCAGTCATTATAGTTCTCCTCATTCAGCCCCACTTTGCCATTAGCGCGCCGACCTCATCGGCCAGACGCTTCGCCTTGACTGCCGTTACATTCCCGGCGATGGCTGTTTGAGAACAAGCCAGAATGTGCTCGCGCAACATGTCACTCTGCACGCGGCGGAGCGCGGCAATCACCGCGTTGATCTGGTGCGCGATCTCGACGCAGTTGCGCTCGTTCTCGATCATCTGCTGCAGACCACGCACCTGTCCTTCGATGCGTTTGAGGCGTGGCAATTGCTTCGTATGTTCGTGATACTCGGGCTTGTCTTTTTTGCTAGAACGGTTCTTCAAGTTCGCTGCCTCCTTGGTTGACTCACGGGGGTAGCTCAAGGGCGGTGTTTTCAGCTTGCTGTAACGCCGCCCGAGGGGATGGCGGAGTGGTTAGAGACGCTCCGCCATTCTTCTTTCCGCGCCGATGCTTTGTTCAAGGTTGGTTATAAACAGACAAGCGGCTGTCTGTAAACAGACACTGCAAGATTGATTGCCCTAAAATGGCTGAGCTTGATTGTGAACTGAGGCAACGGTATGAGCAAAAAAGAAAAGGCTGGCATTGCAAGCCAGCCCTTGTTGATATATCAGGCGAGAGAATCGCAGCGAGAGCTTTACTCCGCTTCAGTTAGCTTCTCGACGAGAATCTTGCCATCGTGCTTCATTCCCTCGACTGTCATCTTGATGTGATCTTTCTTCGCGGTCTTCTGAAAAAGCGCCTTGGCCAGGTCGTTGCCCTTCACGTCAAACGGATACCACTTGCCATCGCTATAGATGCCGTAGCCGCTTTTAATGCATTCCTCCATCAGCGCGCACTCTTTTGTGTGCTCAGCGGCCGCTTTACCGGCAGCTTCCTTTTTGGCGGCGTCCGTCAGGTCTTTGGTGTGCTCGGCGAAGCACATCACATCCACCACATAGCCTGTCAGTTTTACTTTTTCGTGTGCCCAGGCGATTGACGCGGCGGTAATCAGCAAGGTTGTAAGCAGTGTTAGCAGAATCGAGTTTCTCTTCATCGTTGGTTGACTCCTCATAAAAAATGTTCCCAGCCAAGAGGGCAGTGGGTTTGGCGTGAATCATAGCCTAATACCCTGGTGGGGTAACAGTGGTTACAGAAATTTTGTTGTTTATCTGATAGAGAGATTGTCACAAGGTGATGTAATCCAAGCAGATCGTTAGTCGTCAGGCCTGTGAATTGCCTGCAACCTGGCTGGGTGCGGAAAAATTACTGATTCACAATCCAGGGTAGCGACTCAGTAAACAGCCTGAATGGAAGGAGAGAAGATGAGCCGATCAGAGAAGGTCAACCGTCGTGAATTTCTTACTCGAACCAGTCTCGGCGCGGCTGCGCTACTGGCGGAATCCGCGTTGCCGTCAGCAGTCGGCAAAACGCCCTCGTACACAAGGAAGGCTTTTGCGCCGGATTTGGAGATCGCGCTGCAGGCCATGCCATTTGAAGTGCCCATGCTGCCCGGAGCACCGACCCGTGTCTGGGGATACAAAGGTGAAGTTTTGCAAGGCGACCTGGCAAGTTTGCAGCCGATTCAAGATACATCACGGCGTTATCCGATAAGATCCGCAAACAGCCTGTCACTTCAAGCGCCGCCGCGCTTGGCACCCCCACCTTACACTTATCTGGGTCCGATCATCAGGGTGCGACGCGGGCAACGCATTCGCATCAACTTCACTGACAATCTGCCTGAAGCGACCGTGATGCACTGGCACGGCCTGCACGTCCCGCCAGAGATGGACGCGCATCCCCGCCTGCTGGTTAATCCAGGACAAAGCTACGTCTACGAATTCGAAGTGACCAACCGCGCGGGTACGTACTGGTTCCATCCGCACCCGGATGGGCGCACCGCGAGGCAGGTCTACAATGGATTGGCCGGGTTGTTTCTTGTCTCCGACGACGAAGACGCTGCCGTCGGGTTGCCTACCGGAAGTTATGACATTCCCCTCGTGATTCAGGATCGTATTATTGATGCCAACAACCAGTTCGTCTACCAGGCGGGTGGCGGGATGATGGCCAACGACGGATTCCTCGGCGACCGCATTCTGGTTAACGGGCGGCCTGACTTTACGCTGGATGTGGCGCGGCGGGCATATCGGCTGCGGCTGCTCAACGGCTCGAATTCCCGCGTTTACAAGCTGGCTTGGGATGATGGCACGCCGTTGACTGTGATTGGCACGGACGGCGGCTTGTTGGAGCAGGCGGTGCAACGCAACTACGTAATGCTGGCACCGGGGGAGCGGGTGGAACTGTGGGCTGATTTCAGCGAGCGCGAATCGGGCGCGATAATTCAATTGCGCAGCTTGCAATTCTCTGGCGCGGAGATGGGCATGGGCGGAGGCCAGATGCTGCCAAATGGCGCTCCGTTCAACGTAATGAACGTGCGCGTCGTTAGCCGGACGAGCGAACCGACTTTGCCACCAACGCGTCTTTCAACCATCAACCGATACCGGATGGAAGATATAGTCAATCGTAATGCGCCACGCAGCTTTGCGGTTTCAATGGGAATGATGAGCGGCGGAATGCGCTGGCTGCTTAATGGGCGACCTTATCAAGAGGCAGAAGTTGCTACGAATGAGATCGTTCGGCTCAATACAACTGAGGTCTGGGAACTGGTCAATAACAGCACCGGCGGAATGATGGGGATGAGCATGGTTCATCCAATCCACATTCACGGTCTGCAATTCCAGGTGATCGAACGGCAAGTCGCCTCGCAGATGACCGCGGGCTATGAAACCGTGCGCTATGGTTACGTGGACGAGGGCTGGAAGGACACCGTGATGCTGATGCCGGGTGAACGAATCAGGCTGTTGCTTCGATTTGAGGATTTTACCGGAATGTACGTCTACCATTGTCACAACCTTGAGCACGAAGACGCCGGGATGATGCGCAATTATCTTGTGCGAACTTGAAGTATCGGATTTTCAAGGCGGGTACTGGTTGGGAAAATATACCAATACCTGTCAGGGGTATCGGGAAAAACTCAATAATGGCTGGGTGAGTTACCCTGCCCCAATCCGTGCTTGGAAAAACTCCCCATCCGATTGGGCGAATTTACGCACCTCTCTTAAATTGCGCTTTGCCTGAGGATCAATAACGCTGGTTTTATAGCAGATGAACTGAGGAATAGAGTTTGCTTTATGGATTCATGAGAATGAGACGTTCAAATGTGATGCACGTCACATCTGAACGTGACAAGCGTCGTAATTTTTTCTGACAGTAGTTGTCAAAATCGTTTTTGTCAGAATGAAGCATATGAAGGAAAAGAACTTGATTAAGCAGGGTGAACAGACAGGAACCAGCAAAGGATTTCGCCAGAGACGGGGGCGAAAGCTGATGCCTGTACTCTTACTCCTGCTCCTGTTCACGCATCAAACGTGGGCGAGTGGTCTTTGCCTTTGTAAGCCGGAAGGTAAGGCTCCGCACTCAGGCTGCCATACGACGCAATCTCCTGATCAGCCAAAAGCTGAAGCTCCACTTTCAGGTTGCCATACGGCGCATCTTCCTGGCCAGATAACACCAGGGATGCCGGAAGCTGCAACGCCACAATCAACACACCATTGTTCAGAAGCAGAGTCGCTCGTCGCCGATGCGCAGCCTGGGAAGTTGGCGCATAGCACGATGATTTGTTGCCACTTGCAGCCGGATACCGAAGCGCAGGCGATTCCTGTTACGGCACAGAACCAGGGGCTGATTGTTGCAACCCTGCCGTTCATTTACATTGGCGCACAACACAACTCAGCGCCGCTGCCTGATAATTTCCATCATCCACACCAGAAACGGCCGCTTTATCTATCTTACTCCTGTCTGCTTATCTAGTCGTATCCAGTAAGTAATCCGCGATTCTTTGTTCGGCAATCACTTGTCATCTGACGGGTGATGTCACCGCAAATGGCGTTCGGAACGATCTGGGCGACGGCTATGAGACGGCTGTTGCATAAGGAAAGGTCAAAATGAGGTTGAGAAATGCTCAACAATGGGTGGCGTGTACGCTGGGTCTGTTTTTGTTGTGGAATGAGCAGGTCTTTGCGCAGCAATCCCACTTAGTAGCTGCGTCAAACGTCAGCGACGTGAAGGTAAAGCCCGTAGCGCCTGCGCCGGTTCTGCTGAATGATCTGGTGACGAAAGCGCTCGAACAAAACCCTGAAATCAAAGCCATGCAGCGCAGCTTCGATATGATGCGCGCACGCACGCCCCAGGCAAAAGCACTTCCTGAACCGATGCTCAGCTACGGCTATGCGGGCAATGCGCCGCTGCCGCCCTTCGATATTCAGAAGGGCGACCCGGCGAGCGCTCGAACACTGAGCTTCACACAGGAAGTGCCTTACCCCGGCAAGCTGGCGATCAAAGGCAAAATGGCGAATGTCGCGGCCGAGGCTGAATGGTGGAACTACGAGCAGGTGCGTTTGAACGTCGTTGCCGAAGTTAAAGACGCCTATTTCGATCTTTACTATATCCATAAGGCTATAGAGACCATCACGAAGAACAAAGAACTGCTCGAAAAATTCGTCAAAATCGCGGAAGCAAGTTACTCAGTGGGTAAGGGTATTCAACAGGATGTGCTGAAAGCGCAAGTCGAAGTCTCCAAACTGATTGATCAACTGACCGTGCTGGAGCAGCGGCAACAAACTGCCGAAGCGAGGCTCAACAGCTTGATCTTCCGCGACCCAGAAACGCCAGTCGGCAAACCGGAAGAGATCAAGCCAAGTGACTTTACATATAACTTGACCGGCCTCAGGGAAATGGCGCTGACGAACTACCCCCTGCTGAAAGCGCAACGGCGCAGAATTGACCGTGAGCAGTATGGCGTCGAACTTGCCCAGAAAGAGTTCTATCCAGATTTCAATGTAGGGTTCACCTATTTCAACCGACCTGGATTGCCGGAGATGTACGCCGTGAATGTCGGCGTGAAAATTCCGCTCTACTTCTGGCAGAAGCAGCGTCCGGCAGTGGCTGAGGCGGCAGCCAGCGCGGCGACGGAGAAACAACGCCTGGAGAACACCACAACGCTGCTCTTCTTCCGCATTAAGGACCGGTATCTGGCCGCGACGACAGCGCAACGGCTGGTGAAGCTCTACGGCACAACCATCATTCCGCAATCATCATTATCACTAGAGTCGGCGATCTCCGGGTATGAGGTCGGCAAGGTGGATTTCCTGACCCTGCTCGACAACCTGGTGACGCTGCTCAATTACGAACTGAGTTACTTCGAGCAACTCAGCAATCAAGAGAAAGCAATTGCGGCGCTTGAGCCGTTCGTCGGCATCAACTTGAGGCCATGACGGAACGGCGCATACAACGGAGTCCATCAACTGAGCACTGCATCAATCAACAATCCAATCTCGAATAAGGAGAAAAAATGAAAAACACAAATCTCAAAACCAACACGACAACCGGCCGGTTACTGATCAGCGCGCTCGCTCTGATGCTGACTGCCGGCCTTTCAATCTGGGGGATGGCCCAGGAGCCCAAAAAGGATCATTCCGGCCACGCTATGGGGCAGGAGATGAAGGCTCCACACACTGCTCAAGAACATCGGGAGCATGCCGAGCAGTATCAGAAGAAGGCCGCCGAATATCGCAAGGAAGCCGAAGCGCACAAGAAGATGCTGGCTGATTACAGCAAGACGGTCGCCAGAAATCCGAAAGACACGAATGAGAACGCCTACATCAGGAAGATGCGGCTGCATTGCCAGAAGTTCAGCAAGGCCGCAGAAGCCCTCGCCCAGGAAGCTGACGAGATGGCGAAGTTTCACACGATGCGAGCGAAGGAGGTGGAAGGCAAATAAGCCGCTTTATGCTGGCGCTGGTTTCAATGAAGCCAGCGCCAGCGATGTTCAGTGAAAAGAGGTTGTGATTATGTCTGTCACAGATAAACAACCAGAAGAAAAGCAAACCAAGCCGGTTTCTCCGGAGGTCAATCCTTTGCATGAGGAACCTCGCTTTGAAATTGAAGCCGGAAAGCCCCTTATAGAACCAGAGAATCCTCGTGATAGCGAAACTGTTCGGCAAGCGAGGAAACGACCAGTACTCCGCTGGGTCGTGATACTGCTGATCATCGGGTTGACAGGCGCAGGCTATGCGTATCGAACGCGCTTGCTCAGGCTCATCTCAAAAGACACCACAGCACAGACCGCCGAAAAGAAAGTGCAGTACTGGGTGGACCCGATGCACCCGGCTTACAAATCCGACAAGCCTGGCAAAGCGCCTGACTGCGGCATGGATCTGGTGCCGGTTTATGCTGAAGAGGCTTCAGCAGTCAAAGCGAATCTACCTGAAGGCGCGTTTCAGATTACCCCAGAAAAACAGCAGTTGATTGGTGTGCAATACGGCACGGCGGAGTTTAAGGCTATCAGCAGGACCTTGCGCGCGGTGGGCCGCCTGACCTGGGACGAGACGAAAATCGTGCGTATCCATTCCAGGGTTGAAGGCTGGGTCGAGCAGGTCTTCGTGGATTTCATCGGCAAACAGGTCAGCAAGGGACAGCCGCTCATCAGCATCTACAGCCCGGAACTCTGGCAGACGCAGCAGGAGTACCTGCTGGCGCTCAAAGGCCGCGACGAACTGGCGAACAGCCCGTTTCGTGGTGCGGTGGCGGGCAGCGTCTCGCTGCTTGAAGCGGCACGCAAACGGCTGGAACTGTGGGACATTGAAATGGCGCAGCTCGAACATCTGGAACACACGGGTAAGCCCTTCAAAGCGCTTACGCTTTACGCACCATCCGCAGGCTTTGTGCTCACTCGCAACGCTTTCTCGAAACAGCGCGTGACGCCGGAAACTGAGCTTTATGCGATTGCCGATCTATCAACGATCTGGGTGATGGCCGATATCTACGAATACGAAGCGGCTGAAATCAAAGTCGGGCAACCGGCCACGGTCACCCTCTCGTATGCTCCCGGCCGTTCCTATAGAGGCAAAGTTACTTATATCAATCCGCAATTCGACAACGCGACGCGCACCCTGAAAGTGCGCGTGGAGCTTGCCAATCCCGGTTTCGCGCTCAAGCCCGACATGTTCGCCAACGTTGAATTGGGTATCGGCTACGGCAAACACGTCGTCGTGCCGCAAGAAGCCGTGATGGATTCCGGTGCGGAGCAACTGGTCTTTGTCGCGCACGAAGGCGGCTATTTCGAGTCGCGCAAGGTACAACTGGGCGCGAAAGTGGATCATGAAATCATCGTGCTCGGCGGGCTGAAAGCGGGCGAACGTATTGTGACTTCGGCCAATTTCCTGATTGATTCCGAAAGCAAATTGAAATCGGCGGCGGGCGGAATGGGCATGCCCGGCATGAATCATGGCAGCGGTCAGGGCGGCGAGAGCAAAGCCCCGGCAGGCAAGGCCCCTGCAACGGGCAAACCAATGTTACCGCCCAGCCAAGAGGATCATTCACGGCATCAACCGGGAGCGGCAGCAACACCGCAGGCTAAACCTGAAGACCACTCGCAGCATCAACTGAAGAAGCCGCAGGAGTGAAACGATGATGAACAAACTGATCGAATTCTGCGCGCGCAACACCTTCATCGTCCTGCTCTTCGCCGGGATGGCTACGCTGGTCGGGCTGTGGTCAATGAGGAATATCAAGCTCGACGCCCTGCCCGACATTTCCGACACGCAGGTCATCATCTATTCGCGCTGGGATCGCAGCCCGGACATTATGGAAGATCAGGTGACTTACCCGATCATCTCTTCGTTGCTGGGCGTGCCGAAGGTGAAGGACATTCGCGGCTTCTCGGACTTCGGATTTTCCTACGTCTACATCATCTTTGAAGATGGCACTGACATTTACTGGGCGCGCTCGCGCACGCTTGAATACCTGAGCAACATCACACCCAAACTGCCGCAAGGGGTGAGCGTCGAATTGGGGCGAGATGAAACCGCGGTGGGCTGGGTTTTTCAATACGCGCTGGTTGACACCACTGGAAAACACAATCTGGCGGAACTGCGCTCACTACAGGACTGGCGATTAAGGTACGAACTGCAATCACTGCCCGGCGTGGCCGAAGTCGCGCCCATCGGCGGATTCGTCCGGCAATATCAAGTCAATCTCGATCCCAACGCTCTCCTCTCATACAAAATTCCGATAGACAAAGTTACCGAAGCCATTCGACAGGGCAACAATGACGTGGGCGGACGGCTGGTGGAATTCACCGGGCGCGAATACATGGTGCGCGGGCGCGGCTACATTCGTTCAACCGATGATGTCGAGAACGTCGTCGTCGCTACGAATGAGGGTGGCACACCGGTGCTGGTGAAAAACCTCGGCACGGTGACGCTCGGTCCTGATCTGCGGCGCGGCATTGCGGAACTCGACGGGCAGGGCGAAACCGTCGGCGGGATTGTCATTATGCGTTCCGGCGAGAACGCGATGGGGGTGATCGAAAGAGTCAGAGCAAAACTCCTGGACATTGAACCTACGCTACCACCCGGCGTAAAAGTTGTGACCACTTACGACCGGGGCGAGTTGATCGAGGGCGCGATTGCCACGGTATCAGACTCGCTGATCGAGGAACTAGCAGTCGTCAGCCTGGTCATCATCGTCTTCCTGTTACATTTGACGAGCGCGGCTATCCCAATCTTCACGATTACGATTGCTGTCATTCTTTCCTTCATTCCGTTGCTGGGGCTGAACATCACGGCCAACATTATGTCTCTGGGCGGCATCGCGATTGCAATTGGCTCGATGGTGGATTCCTCCATTGTGATTGTCGAGCAAACGCACAAGAAGCTGGAGGATTGGCTGGCGCAAGGCTCGCCCGGTGATTTCAAAGATGTGGTCATCAGCGCAGCCAAAGAGGTGGGTCCGCCGAGTTTCTATTCACTGCTGGTGATTGCTATCGCTTTCACGCCGATCTTCGCGCTGGAAGCGCAGGAAGGAAGGCTCTTCAAGCCGCTCGCAATCACCAAAATCTCCGCCATCGCCATCGCGGCCGCACTGTCCGTCACGCTGGTTCCGGCCCTTGTCATCCTGTTCATTCGTCCGAAGAAGTTCGATTTTCGCCCGCGCTGGTTGTGCTGGCTCGCCAACAAAATCATCGTCGGCAGAATCTATCCCGAAGACAAACACCCCTTGAGCCGCTTCCTGCGGTGGCTCTATCAGCCGGTTGTCGAATTCGCGCTGCGGTTTCGTTATGCCATGGTCCTCGGCGCTGTGTTGGTTGTACTGGCCACGATCCCTATCTACCTGCGGCTGGGTTCGGAGTTTATGCCACCGCTGGATGAGGGCGCGCTGCTTTACATGCCGACGACAATGCCTGGCATCTCCGTCACCGAAGCGCAGCGGCTGCTGCAAACGCAGGACAAGCTCATTAAGTCATTTCCGGAGGTTGATCGTGTTTTTGGCAAGGCGGGGCGAGCCGAGACGGCCACTGACCCCGCGCCCTTCTCGATGATGGAGACGGTGGTTGTGCTTAAGCCAAAGGATCAATGGCCAAAAGTGCCACGTTGGTATTCAGACCGCGCGCCGGAGTGGCTGCAAAAAATCCTGCGAGTGGGATGGCCGGATCATCAGAGCACCGAAGAATTGATTTACGGTCCCAACGGGTTGAACGAGAGGCTGCAACTGCCCGGCGTAGTCAACGCCTGGACGATGCCGATCAAGGCGCGCGTGGACATGCTCACGACGGGAGTGCGCACGCCTGTCGGCATCAAGGTGCTCGGCTCCGACCTGACCAAGATTCAGGAGATTGGCCAGCATCTTGAAATGGCGCTCAAAGACGTGCCCGGCACAACCAGTGTTTTTGCCGAGCGCACGGCAGGCGGGTACTTCCTTGATTTCAATCTTAAACGCGAGGAACTGGCGCGCTATGGCCTGACGATAGACCAGGTAAATATGGTGGTGATGTCGGCGGTCGGCGGCGAGGGCGTGACCACCACCGTCGAAGGGCGCGAACGTTATCCGGTCAACGTGCGCTACTTGCGCGATTATCGCAGCTCGGTTGACCTGCTCAACCGCACGCTCGTGCCGACGATGAGCGGCGCGCAGATTCCAATGAGCCAGTTAGCCGACATCAAGCTGCTCTCCGGCCCCGGCATGATCCGCGACGAGAACGGGCGGCTGAGCGGCTACGTCTATGTTGATGTAGGCGGGCGCGACATCGGCGGTTACGTCAATGACGCCAAGCAGGCCGTCAAAGAGAAGGTGCAATTGCCGGTCGGTTACACACTGGTGTGGAGCGGACAGTACGAGAACATGGAACGCGTCGCCGAAAAGCTGGTGATCGTTTTGCCAATCGCCCTCTTCATTATCTTCTTGTTGATGTACTTCAACACAAAGTCGGTGGCTTACACGCTGATCGTCCTGCTATCACTTCCGTTCTCCGCGGCTGGCGCGATGTGGCTGCTTTACCTGCTCGGCTACAACCTGAGCATTCCGGTCTGGGTCGGGCTGATCGCATTCCTCGGCGTGGACGCGGAGACGAGCGTTTTCATGTTGCTCTACCTGGACATGGCTTACGACGGAAGGAAGGCTAAAGGGCGCATGAGCACAATGGCACATCTGCGCGAGGCGATTCTGGAAGGATCGGTGCAGCGCCTGCGCCCGAAATTTATGACGGTGGCGGTGGATTTCATTGGGCTGCTGCCGGTGATGCTCGCAGCGGGCACGGGCGCGGACCTGACCAAGCGCATCGCAGCGCCGATGATCGCCGGCATGTTTTTCTCCTTCGCGCTCGAACTGTTCGTTTATCCGGCGATTTACGCGATCTGGAAATGGCATTCCGAAGTAAAGAAGCTGGCGATGTCGCAACCACCGTTGCAAGGCGCAACTCCCTAAACGAGGCCGCTATGTTTTTCAGAAAAGTGATTGTGACATTCACGCTGATGGTCGCCGCTCTCGCAGCGATGCAGGCGGTAGTGCGCGCACAGTCACCGGCTGATACAACTGATCCTGTCGCGCGGGCGATGCAGAGAATCGAAGCGGCGCTTGAGCGGCGGAGTTCAGTTGCAGATCGAGTCATTGCCGCCTCGAAACTACTCAATGAAAGTAGCGCCGCGAGAATGCAAGGGGAGAGAACGCGCGCCGAGGCATCGTTGAAACAGGCCGAAACGATCCTCGCTGAAATCGCGACCTCCCAGCAGAGCCGTTTGCTAGATGAGCTGTCGAGCGAAATTGCTGCAGAGCGTGCCGCCTTGAGTCCCATGCCGCCGGAAAAGCCGCAAAGAAACTTCGAGGCTGCGCTGCCTGCGCGAAGGCTGACCCGAAATGTTGTTGCCCGGTACGGTGATTATCAAAATACGTTGGGGCGTATTCTTACTGAAGAACGGATTCCCATCGAATTGCTCGCGGTGGCTTTTGTGGAAAGCCGGTTCAACCCGCTGGCGCTGTCGCCCAAAGGCGCGCGCGGCATCTGGCAGTTGATGCCCGCCACAGCAGCACGTTATGGCCTGACGGTTGAGCCGCTGAATGATCATCGCACGCATCCTGAACACTCGACGCGGGCAGCCGCCAGATACCTCCGCGACTTGTATCAGCAGTTCGGCGACTGGAAGCTTGCGCTCGCCGCTTACAACTGGGGTGAGGGGAAAGTTCAACGGGTGATTGACCGAACTGGCCTGCGTGATTTCGACGAAATGGCACGACGCGGCTTACTGCCTCTGGAAACGCGCAACTATGTGCCTGCGGTACTGGCGGCCTGGTCAGAGTTGAGCGGGTTAACTGTGAGAATGAAGAAGTGAGAATTGAGGGAAAGTATGAATAGTGAAACCACTGTTCAAATCAGGAATGATAAGGCGGAAAGCGCGTCAGATTCTATTGAATCGCCTGACGCCGTTGCTACCCCATTATGGCACAGCGTAGCAGCCGAAAAAGTGCTGGAGCAGTTGCTCGTTACGGCTGAAGGTCTATCGTCTGAAGAAGCAACACAGCGGTTGCAGCAGTGCGGGCCGAATGCTTTGCGGGAAACTGAGCCGATTCACCCACTGGCCATTCTACTGGGCCAATTCAACAATTTAGTGATCTGGCTATTGATCGGCGCGGGTATCGTTTCTGGCCTGCTAGGCGAGTGGATTGACTGCATAGCCATACTGACCATCGTCGTTCTCAACGCCGTCATCGGCTTCTTTCAAGAATATAAAGCCGAACGCGCCATTGAAGCCCTGAAGAAGATGACTTCGCCGCGCGCCAGAGTTCGCCGTGACGGGGGAGTGGTGATGCTGTCAGCGGTCGAGATTGTTCCCGGCGACATCATCGAACTCGAAGCCGGTGACCTCGTGCCTGCCGATGCGCGGTTGCTGGATGCCGCCTCACTCAAATGCGTCGAGGGTGCGTTGACAGGAGAATCAGACGCTGTCAACAAGCTCTCTGCCGCACTGGAACAGACGGAAGTGCCGCTCGGCAATCGCCTGAACATGGTTTTTATGGGAACGAGTGTGGCTGCCGGAACCGGGCGCGCCGTCGTGACCGCGACCGGCATGGAGACCGAGTTTGGGCGTATCGCCGGTCTGCTTCAGGAAGCGTCATTTGATGAAAGCACGCCGTTGCAGAAACGTCTTGCAGACGTGGGCCGGATGCTCGTCTGGGCTTCGCTGGGGGTCGTGGGTGTGATCTTCATGCTCGGCTTTCTGCGCCGCATTCCGCTGGTCGAATTGTTTATGACTTCGGTGAGCCTGGCGGTTGCGGCGGTACCCGAAGGATTGCCTGCGGTCGTGACGGTCGCACTTGCTCTGGGCGTGCAGCGCATGGCGCGCCGGCGGGCGTTGGTGCGCAAACTACCGGCGGTCGAAACGCTCGGTTCGACCAATGTGATCTGCACCGACAAAACCGGCACGCTAACTGTCGGCGAAATGACGGTGCGGGCATTGTACGTGGCGGAGCAGAACTTCACCGTGACGGGTGAAGGCTACGGCCCGAACGGAGAGATGCTCTTCAGCAACACTCCTCCTGACGACCGACAATCCGAACAACTTCGTTCGTTGCTGACGCTGCTGGCTGGCTGCAACGGTGCGCATCTTTCACGTGAAGGCGAGAAGTGGACTGTCATCGGCGATCCGACCGAAGGCGCACTGCTCACAGCGGGACTGAAGTTCGGTATTGAGCAAAGTGCCATTGAAACCCAGTTCCCTCGCTACCGCGAGTACCCGTTCGATTCCGACCGCAAACGGATGACAGTGATCCGCCAACTACCCGACGGGCAGTTGCGGGCGATGGTCAAAGGCGCGCCAGACATCCTGCTTCAGCGTTGCACACACATCCTCGGCGTAGAGGGCGTGCGTCAGATCAGCGAGCGTGATGTTCAGTTGATAACTGCCAGGATTGCAGAGTTGACTCAGAGCGCGCTGCGTGTTCTCGCGGCGGCTTTCCGTGAAATTGACGAAACAGAAATCAGTGATGCCGAGGCAGAGAGTATAGAACAAAGGCTAGTCTTTGTCGGACTAGCCGGAATGTACGATCCGCCGCGTCCCGAAGCCCGTGAAGCTGTCGCGCGTTGTCACAGTGCGGGCATTCGCGTAGTGATGATTACCGGCGATCATCAACAGACGGCGCTGGCTGTCGCACGTGAGCTTGGCATCGCTCGCGACGGTGATGTGGCATTGGCGGGATTGGAACTCGACCATCTCTCCGACGAGGAACTGCGGCAGCGCGTTACCGATGTTGCCGTTTACGCCCGTGTCAGCGCCGCGCACAAGCTGCGAATCGTGCGCGCATGGAAAGCGGCGGGAGCGGTGATTGCGATGACCGGCGATGGTGTCAACGACGCCCCGGCGATCAAGGGCGCGGACATCGGTATTGCAATGGGAAAATCGGGAACGGAAGTGACCAAAGAGGCTTCGGACATGGTTATCACCGATGACAACTTCGCTTCCATAGCAGCCGCCGTCGAAGAAGGGCGTGGCGTTTACGACAACATTAGGAAGACACTTCAGTACCTGCTGGCCGGAAATCTAGGAGAACTGCTGTTGATCACGGGGAGCGTGATGGTTGGCTGGCCGATACCGCTGCTGCCGATTCACCTGCTATGGATCAATTTGGTGACGGATGGATTGCCCGCGCTCGCGCTCGCTACTGATCCGATTGACCCTGACATCATGCGTCGCCCTCCCCGTCGCAGCAATGAATCTATCACGGATCGCAAATTCTTCACGACGCTGTTTCTGACCGGTCTACTAACTGCGGGTGTCTCACTGTCTGCTTACTTGTACGGTCTGCGCTATCACGATCTCGACACCGCGCGCACGTTTGCCTTTGCCACGCTGGTTTACGCCGAGATTCTGCGTTCCTTTGGCTGCCGTAGCGAGACAAAAACTGTTTGGGAGATTGGCCTGCGGTCAAACCTTAGACTGGCGATGGCGGCTGCACTAGCGCTGTTGTTTCAACCCTGGACTCATCACAACCAGACATTGGGAACCTTCCTGAAAAGCACAGGGATGACATGGACTGAATGCCTAGCATTGCTGGCAGTCGGAGCCATTCCGCTGATCGTGCTTGAGGTGATCAAAGTTTTGTCCTGGATGAGTCACAAACCAGATGCACGAGCTTGGCCGCAGAGTACCGATCAAGCCGTAAAGCTATGAAAGAGAGGAGAAAGCTATGAGCAATAAGAAACACGAGGTAGTACCTCACACACGCCAACAAAAGAAAGAACAGTTTCAATCGGTTCACACTGTGTCTTCGAACAAAAGCCGCACCGCTATTTTAATCTCGGTGATTGCTGTCCTCAGCGTAGTGGCGCTGTATGTGATTTACGGAAACCGACAAAGTGGAAATACCTTGAGTGGGCAATCCAAAACAGTCGGCGCACCGGGGCAGGACGTGCGGATACCGATCTCAGAAGTGAACAACGGCAAGGCGAAATTTTTCAACTACACATTCGCTGACAGTCAGGAGATCAGCTTCTTCGTTGTCAAAAGCTCCGACGGGATCATCCGCGCGGCCTTCAATGCCTGTGATGTCTGCTATGAACATCGGCGCGGCTATCGCCAGGAAGGCAACGACATGGTTTGCAATAACTGCGGGCAACATTTTCCTTCCGATCGTGTCAACGAAGTGAAAGGCGGCTGTAACCCCGCGCCGCTCGAACGGACGGTGGAAGGTGACCACCTGGTGATCAAAGCGAGCGATTTGCGGCAAGGAGCATTCTACTTCTAACACCCCCAGCGCGGGTGCGAGGAAACGATAAAGAGGTTGCCATGAAATTGATTGATATTGTTATCGGCAGTCTGCGGCGGAGAAAAGGCCGTGTGGCGTTTATCGTGATCGGCCTCGCCGTTGGCGTCGGGACGGTGGTGGCGCTGAGGTCATTGACCGCGACGATGGAGCAGGAGATCGGCGCGCAACTCGATCAGTACGGCGCGAACATCGTGATTGTGCCGAAAGCGAGTAGCCAGGAACTGTCATACGGCGGCGTCACGCTCTCGGCGGCCACCTTCGACCTTCTTCAACTTAAAGACGAAGACATCAGCCGGATCAAGTCTATCAAGTATGCCAATCGGCTGAGCCTGATCGCGCCGAAGCTGCTCGGCGCGGTCGAAATTGACGGGCAGAAATTCCTGCTTTCCGGCGCACACCTCGATCAGGAAGTGAGAATGAAGCAGTGGTGGCAGGTCGTTGGTCGTGTGCCAACTGAGACGGATGAACTGCTGGTCGGCTACGAAGCCGCGCAAAAGCTCGGCGTCATCGAGGCGGCGAAACCAGCAGGTCACGAATCCATGCTTCACTCTGGCCACGCAAGCGTCAGACAATCGGAGTTGAAGCTGCTGCGCACGCAGTTGGCGCTCGGCGGCGGGGAATTCCGCGTAGTCGGCGTGATTCATGAGACGGGAGCGCAGGATGACCAGATGGTCTTTACGAGTCTTTCGACCGCGCAGCGAGTGCTGCACAAGCCGGGCGAGCTGAGCCTGATCGAAGTGAGCGCGATGTGTAACGGTTGCCCGATTGACGACATCGTGGCGCAACTGAGCGCCGCGCTGCCCGAAGCCAAGGTTTCGGCTTTGCAGCAGGCGGTGCGGGCGCGGTTGCAAACGGTTGAGCGGTTGTCGCGTTTCTCGACCGCGCTCTCGGTCGTCATGCTCTTGATCGGTTTTGTCATGGTTTTCATCACGATGATGACCTCGGTGGTCGAACGCACGCGGGAAGTCGGCGTGCTGCGCGCGCTCGGCTTTCGCAAGAGCCACATCGTCAGGATTTTTATGATCGAAGCAGCGCTGATCAGCCTAGTCGGCGGGCTGCTCGGCTGGGGGGTGGGCGCGCTCTCCGGTGCGCTATCGGCCCCTTACTTTACTGAGGCCGCCGCCGTCGGACGTCCATCGTTGGCGCTCGCGCTGGCCGCGTTGGCAGCAGCGGTGACGGTGGGTGTGGCGAGCAGTCTCTACCCTGCAATCAAGGCCGCGAAGCTCGACCCGACAGAAGCGCTTCGCCACTACTAACAAGGTGCAAACTATGTCGTTCATCGTTATCGAAAATGTCACGAAGGCTTACCAGCCCAACGGCGCAGCCAGCCGCACGACAGTGCTGAGCAGCGTCAGCGCCGAGATCGAAGAAGGCGAGTTCGTCGCGTTGATGGGGCCGTCCGGCTCAGGCAAGACCACTCTGCTGACGATCATCGGCGCGATGAGTCAGCCGACTGATGGGCGCGTGATCATTGATGAGGTTGATGTTTACGGACTGTCGGAAGAGCGACGCGCCGACTTCCGGCGTGAATACCTCGGCTTCGTCTTCCAGCAACATCACCTGCTGCCGTATCTCACCACGCTTGAGAACGTGATGCTGCCGCTGGTGATCACGAAGCTGAACACGCAGGAAAAGAGAATGAAAGCGCAGACAGCGTTGGAGCGTGTGGGGCTGGGCGACAAGCTTGACCGTCTGCCCAACCAGTTGTCCGGGGGCGAACAGGGCCGCGTCGCCATCGCGCGGGCGCTGGTCAACGAGCCGCCGCTAATTCTGGCCGATGAGCCGACGGGAAACCTGGACAGTCGAACCGGGGAGGAACTGATCAACGTGCTGCGCTCGCTCAACGAACAGGGGCAGACCATTCTGATGGTTACGCATAACCCTGAGGCAGCGGCGGCAACACATCGGGTGCTGAAGATTCAAGACGGTCTGTTGATGTCGGACTCGGCTGAAGCAGGTCGCCGCGAGGCACGACCAATGATGGAGGAAGTATGTGCAGACTGAGTTTAATTCTGTTCGCAATCATTTTCTTTGCGGCGCAACCCGCTGCGGCGCAGAGCTACGAGTTTTCCGTCGAGCATGAACATACGCTGCGTAGCTGTCGCGGGAAGCTGGTCATCACGCCGGAAAAGATCGAGTACCAGACAGAGCATAAATATCACGCGCGCGTCTGGCGCTACGACGAACTGCAACAGATCAAGGTTGAGTCGCCGAAGAAACTTGAATTGGTGAGCTACGAGGACCAGAAATGGCGGATGGGCCTCGACCGTGTTTTCAAGTTCAAGTTGCTCGAAGGCGAAATCACAGCGGGGATCAGCGCCCTGTTGCTGGAGCGAGCCACGCACCCGCTGGTGACGAGCGTCGCGCCCGCGCACGAAGCCGCGCCGACGTTTGAAACGCCGGTCAAGCACCTGCACCGCTTCGGCGGCTGCCTCGGCACACTCAGGATATATCCTGACCACGTAGTTTATGAGTCGAAAGATATGCCGTCGGACTCGCGTTACTGGCGCTACGGCGAGATTCAGAACTTCAGCCAGTCGGAACGCTTCCGCTTCGAGCTTGTCACGTATGAAGAAAAGTTCGGCGGGCCGAAGGCTTACAACTTTCAGTTGAGAGAAGCGCTGCCTGCGACGGTCTACGACTACGTGTGGGCGCGTGTCTACCCGTCAAAGCTGCGCCGCGAAGAGCGCCTTGCGCAACCTGTGGAAGTGAGCCGTCCATCGGCGGTCAATAAATAGAAAGGGAGGGAACTGTGATCCGCATTGCACGCGATCCATTTAGCGGCGCGCAGATTAGATTCGGTGTTATGGGATCGGCAGGTGGTGATTTGGAAGCACTCCACCTGAAACTGTGCCGGGAGCTTGGGCGCGCTATTGCTGAGAAGGGATGTTGCCTGCTGACCGGAGCTTGTCCGGGTTTGCCGCACGAAGCGGTGCTCGGAGCAAAGGAAGTTGGTGGGCATGTCATCGGCATCTCGCCCGCCATGAGTTTGAAGGAACACGTCGAGACTTTTGACTCTCCTTACAAAGAGTATGACGTGCTGATTTTTACCGGACTGGGACTGATGGGCCGTGAACTGGTCAACATCAGAAGCTGCAACATTGTAGTCGTAGTCGGCGGGCGTTCCGGCACGCTGGGCGAATTCTCGATTGCCTATGAAGAAGGTAAACTGATCGGAGTGCTGACCGGCACCGGGGGGATCACAAATGCGCTACCGGCGTTGGAAAACACGCTCGGCAAAAAGACCGGGGCGGTGGTCATCTACGACGCAGACCCACATAGGCTGATCAGCCTGCTGCTTGAACGTTACCTGTCCGGGAGTTATGTGTGCCCGTGCGACCCTCAGTGTGCGCAGACGGCACGCGGAATCGAAGGAGGGTGCTGATGGACACGTCGGTTGGGCTGGTTCAAGCATATCTGAGGATGAACGGATTCTTCACCGTGACCGAGTATCCGATCATCGCACGGGCGCACGGCGGCAGCCTGACGTTGACCGACGTTGACGTGCTGGCTGTGCGGTTTCCAGCGGCTCAGCGTTGGATTCCCGAAGGCAATCAGCACGGCGAGGCGTTGCCACCCGATCCTGAACTGGCGCTCACCGACGATTGCATGGAAATGATTATCAGCGAAGTTAAGGAAGGCAGAGCAAGGCTCAATCGGAACGCCTACGAATTGCCCGTCGTGGAAACAGTAATCCGGCGTTTTGGCTGCTGCGCGCACGACCCGGCGGCGACTGCTCGCGCAGTAGTCAGGAATGGGCGTGGCGACACTCGCGTCGGCGCAGGAATGCCCTGCCGTATCAGGATGATCGTGTTCGGCGGCGCGGGGGAAGAACCTCACAGTCGTTATGAGGTGATTTCACTCAAGCACGTCATCATCTTCATGAGCCGCTACCTCAGTCTGCACCGCGACCTGTATCTGCACACACAGCTTAAAGATGAAACGCTCGATTTGATGGCGCTGCTGGTCAAGCTTGATTTGAAACTATGACAACAACTCAATGCTAACAACTGTTCATAAGGAGGAATTATGGTAGCGAAAAATATTTACCCCACGGCAATACAGAAGATTTTAGCAACAGTCTGCGCTGTTGCTCTTGCCTTCAGTCTGTCCGGCTCAATCCTGGCGCAGTCCAACGTTGCAGACCGTTTCAAGGATGTGAAGTACGTCAAGACTGCCGAAAAGAAGGCTGACGAAATCGAAGGCGAGTTAGAGATTGACAAGCAGAACGGCGGAATCCGCTTTCTGTCGAAAGGCTCCGAGTTAGTCAAAGTGGAAAAGCCACAGGTAACCAGTCTTCTCTACGAACGGACTTCGCGCCCGCGTTATGTGTCGGGACTGCTGCTGGCCTGGCCGTTGCTTTTCACCAAGGGGAAGAAACATTTCCTGACCATCCAGTACAAGAACAGCGCGGGTCAGGGAGAATTCGCGTTGCTCCATCTGGATAAGAGTAACTACCAGGCAATTCTGGCCGCGGTTGAAGCCGCGACCGGGGTGAAGGTCGAACGGACGATTGACTAAACACACCCGCCTGCTTGCTGTAGCGTGCGGGCGAAGCGACGGGACGTATGATCACAGATCCGGTTTGCAACATGCAGATCGATGAACGGAAGGCGATGCACACGCTCACTATCGAGGGCGATGCCTACTACTTCTGTTCAGAAGCCTGCCGCGCCGAGTTCGAGCGACACACGGAAGATTATGTGAGGAAGGTTCAACCTGAGCGGGAGCGAGAGACAGATGTGCAGATTTCTTTGCTACATGGGTAGCCCGGTGATGCTCGCGGACCTGCTCTACCGGCCCAGGCATTCGCTTATTCTCCAGAGCTACAAGTCGAGGGAGCGCAGGGAGCCGCTCAACGGTGATGGTTTTGGCGTCGGCTGGTATCAACCTGAAATCAGTCAGACGCCATGCGTCTTTACCAGTCTCACGCCAGCCTGGAGTAACCGAAACCTGCAGCGGCTGTCAGAGCATGTCAAATCACCGTGTTTTTTCGCGCACGTCCGTGCCGCCTCGCCTGGAATGCAGGTGGCAGAGGCAAATTGCCATCCGTTCCAATTCGGTCGCTATCTCTGGATGCACAACGGCACGGTCGAAGGCTTCAACCGAATCAAACGCCGGGTGCAGCAATCGCTGCCGGATCATCTTTTTCACGCAATCCAGGGGACGACCGATTCGGAGCATGCCTTCGCCGTCTTTCTCAACCTGCTTGGAGATGCGGAGCGGGTCACGCCAGCCGGGGAGCTTGGGCAGTTGCTGGTCAGGACGGTTGAACGCCTTGAGCAATGGGCACTCGAAGCTGAAATCGCTGGCCCGTCTTATTACAACTTTGCGGTGACCGACGGGCAAAGCCTGGCTACGATTCGCTACGTCTCCGATCAAAGGCTGGAACCCGCTTCTCTCTACTATGCGACGAGCAAAAAGTTCCTGTGCCCTGACAGTGACAACCGTCTGGGCGAAACAGTTGCGGACGAACGCGCAGTGATAATCGCTTCCGAGCGGTTGACCGAACAAAAGAGTGATTGGGTGCGTGTTGCGCCAAATCACGTGTTGACAGTCGCAGCGAACCTTGAAGTGGCAGTTGATTTGATTAGCGTGCAGCGGCGGACATCGGCATAGTGAATCAGCAACCAGCCGCAGAAAGAGAGCATGCTCTATGAATCCGGTGAATCAGAAATCAAGCAGCTTGAAGAGAGCAGAACTTCTGAGCGGTATAGGAGCAATCGTCCTTGGAATGGGGCTTGGCCTGTTCTTCTCAAGGTTCCTGACGGCCTATACCACGCCTCTGCTTCTCATCGGCCTGCTGACACACGCCTGGGGGATGTTCGACAAACACAGGGTTGAGAATGCATCCGAAGGTGCGCGGCTTTGGTGGGCGGAAACTCTCTATTGGGTCTGTTGGGCCGCACTACTCGCGCTTGTCGCATACATCACGATTTCTCATTTATAGGGTTAGACATCGGGGCGGAAGCCTTTCGTAGGAAGCGCGTATGACAACGTCATTGAAACCATGAGTTGTTCAAATACAAATGAGCAGCGCTGTTCGCTGTGGCGACGGCTGGTAATCCTGTTTGTTGTGTCCGTGTTCGTCAATTACCTGTGGGAGATGGCGCAGACTCCGCTCTACAAGGGGATGGATGATTTCAGCATCGTGTGGTGGCACTGTGGAGTGGCTGCGCTGGGCGATGGGTTGTTAGTGCTATTGATCTATGCGGCCGGCTGGGCCGTGCTGCGCAAGCTGGATTGGTTTACGCATCCGGGGGCGATTGGCTACGCCGTGATGCTGCTTGCCGGGCTGGTAATCGGCGTCAGTATCGAGTGGCTGGCGGTCTTTATCGCCAACCGGTGGACGTACACAGCGTGGATGCCGCTTGTACCATTGCTCAACGTCGGCCTTGCTCCTGTCGCGCAGATGCTTGTGCTACCGGCGTTGATCTTTCGTATCGTCGCCGCCTGGCGTAACCGCGCCTGCGGCCGCGAATAAGAGTAGGGGCTGATCTTCAGGGCCACCTTGTGGCACGCTAACTCAGCACATCATTGGTTCAGTCTTCACTTTTCCTTCTAACGAATCGTTCCAAATTTGTGACGCGCGTCACAGTGCTTGGTGACGTATGTCGTAGCTCCGCCCCGCCTGAGATTTCTATAGTGGTCATATCAGCAGGCACGATTCATTTGACAACAGTTTGACTTGACGTCGCCACGCGAAGTAGCTAACGAGGAAATCTTTCGTCTTGGCAATACCCCTACCCGGTATTAGTGTACCACGTCAGTCGAAACGCAAAGAATTGCCGGAACTGTTCAATATTGGACGGCAATTTATCCCTCGATGGCCGATCATTTGACCGCAGTAACCGCGAAATCGTCCGTCAACTAAGCGCCTGAAATGCAATCCCGAAAGGGAACAAACTGACAACCAAATTTCAACGAGGAGAAAACATGAACACGACAAGCAAACAGTTCAGCCGCAACGCAGTGGCTGCAACGATCAAAACTCTGGCCGCAGGCGCTCTGCTGATGCTGGCAGTCGGGATGCTGAGCCTGCCGGCGCTCGCTCAGGATCATCAGGGGATGAAGATGCCCGGCAAGGATGTCGTCATCGGCAAGAAGGGGCAGGTGCATTTCACTGCTCAGGTCAAAGCCGGTGACGCCGTTCTCAAACCGGGGATGTATCAAGTGCAGCACGTGGTGGAAGGCAGCGACCACGTCATCATCTTCAAAGAGATGGAGATGCCTGCGGGTTACAAGATGGGCAACACGCCCGTCGGCAAAGAAGTCGCCCGCATCAAGTGCAAGGTCGAGCCGGTCACCAAGAAAGTGAGCAACACGCAGATCACGCTGCGCACCAATGCCGCTGGCGAGAAAGAGATCGCCGAGGTGCAGGTCGCGGGCGAGGCTTTCAGGCACTTGCTGTGACCTGATACGTGCCGCTGGGGTCGGCGCTACCGCCAGCCAATGCCGGATATGAGCCGACTAAGAATCAACCGCTGCCGGCAACGAGCAGCACTTCGAGAAAGGAACAAGCAATGCTCAGAATCAACAACTTCAAAACCAACAAGACAACGATGTGGAGCCTGATCAGCGCGGTCAGTCTGGTGTTAGCTATCAGTTTTCCCATTTGGGGGCTGGCGCAAGAGGCCAAACAGGATCATTCCGGCCACGCTATGGGGCAGGACATGAAGATGCCGCAGACTGCACAGGAACACCGGGAGCACACCGAACATTACAAGAAGAAGGCCGCCGAATATCGCAAGGAGGCCGAAATGCACAAGAAGATGCTGGCCGATTACAGCAAAACGGTCGCCCGAAATCCGAAGGACACAGGAGAGAGCGGCTACATCAAGAAGATGAGGCTGCATTGCGAGAAGTACAGCAAGGCTGCTGAAGCTCTGGCTCAGGAAGCCGACGAAATGGCGAAATTCCACACGATGCGAGCGAAGGAGATGGAAGGCAAGTAAGCCACAGAAATCGGGCGAAGCAGTCGCCGGAAGCATTCACTAGCGATTCCGGCGACTGCTTCAACTCGTGCTGCGCACAGACAGGAACGCATTGTTCCCACAACATTCTTTGGAATTTCAATGATCAACTGCGAAAAGGGTAATGCAATGAAGAAAATCAAAATAATCAGAGTCCGGATGCTTTCCCTGACAGTGGCAGCCGTTATGGCTATCGCCTTGACCAGCGTCTTGGGTGTTGACGCTCAGGATGAGATGTCGGGCATGAAAATGGGCAAGAAGAATCCGCCGAAGCCGCCACAGTCGGGCATGCAAATGGGTCAGGGAGCCAAGAAGAAAGCCTCTAAGAAGAGCGCGGGGATGAGCGGCATGGACATGGACGATGACATGGACATGGAAGGGATGTGCTGTATGAAAATGATGGGCAGCATGGGGGCGTCCAAAATGGCCAAGAAAAAAAGCATGGGCGGGATGAAGATGTCTTCGGCGCTGCCCGGCTTCCCCGGCATGTCGCATCTTTATCACATCGGCTCGACCGGATTCTTTCTGGATCATCCTACGCACATCACGCTGACGCCCGATCAGCAGATGACGCTCAATAGCATTAAAGAGAAGGCAACGCTCGATCAGTCCGACGCTGACCGCAAGATTGCAGAGGCGGAACAGCAAATGTGGCAACTGACGGCGGCGGACTCACCCGAAGCCGACAAGATCGAGGCGAAAACGCGCGAGATCGAAAAAGTGCGTGCGAATCAGCGTTTGGCCTTCATCCGCGCTGTTGGTGAGGCGGCCAAAGTGTTGACGCCGGAACAGCAGCAGGTGTTGCTGGGCACGAAGCCCGCGGATGTAAAGAAACCGATGGCTGCGAAGATGAAGATGTAATGCGCAAGAAAGCGAAAGAACTAAATGTAGAGACTGGATCAATGAAACGCCAGCTACAAATCATTACGTTATCGCTCGTATTTATGTGGGCTGCCTCTGTGTCTGCACAGGTATCGCCTAAGGATCATGCCGCGCATCATCCTCAGAAGGCCGATCAGAAGCCGAATGCGCCGGATGTCAAGCCTTCTGCGATCCCGAAATCGGCCAATCCTATGGGAATCCCCCCGCCGTCTACCAGTCCCATGTCCGGTGCCAGTCCTGCAACCGACGGAATGACGGGTATGCCTTCAGCGACTGCCAGCCCAGCGCCAGGCGGGATGGGTGGCCAGATGGGCGGAATGATGGAAGGCATGGGAAAGATGATGGAGGGGATGGGCGCATCGCCGCCGAAGGAGCTTTATCCGTCGTTGATGGACTTGCCCAATCTGCCGCCTGAGAAGCGCGCTGAGATTGAGCGGCTCGCCGCTGACCAGATGAGGGCAGGCAGAGAACAAATGTCCGCCGCCGCGACTCGCCTGTCCGATGCGACTATGCGTGAAGACTACGCGGCGATGCAGCAAGCTACTTCACAGATGCGTGAAGCGGTGGCGCAGTTCGAGAGCGGGTTGGCCGCGCAACGCGCGCTGGCCGAAGGCAAAGCGCCACGCAACGTCGCTCTGCAATGGTTCAAGCAGTATATGAACCTGCTGCCCGCCGCCAGCACGGAGCCACGCACGCTCCTGGGCGTCACGCCATTTCACCTCTTCACGATGGTGCTGCTCATTGCGTTCGCGCTCGCAATGGTCGCCATGTACTTCTTCAAGATGCGCCGGGCGGCGGCCCTGTTTGGGCGTCTCGATCCCGACGCGAAACCGCCGCCACCTGGAGCGTCATCGCCGCCGAATCCGCCGCCTGGAGGGTCAACCGCCGTTCCCGTTCTGGGTGAAGATGCCGCAAATACAACGGATAAGCCACTAGCCCCACCTGTTGCCGGAGGTTCTCCGGCCTTGCCCGTCACGCCGCCAGCCGTTTCGGACGCCAATTCGCAGTTACAGGCGACCTCAGTGTCGCCTGTAACTGCGAATTGGCGAGGACAGCTTCGCGTGGGGAGCATCGTCACGGAAACGCCAACCGTGAAAACGTTTCGCCTCCTGCCTTCGTCGGGCGGCCGCTTCCTCCCTTTCACCTTCGTGCCCGGCCAGTTCATCAACGTCGCGTTCTGGATTGGTGGGGCGAAAATGAATCGCTCGTACTCCTTTTCGTCCTCCCCGACGCAGCGCGAATACGTCGAGCTGAGCGTGCGGCGCGAGCCGCGGGGCGCGGTCTCCCGTCACATTGATGATCTGCTCAAGGTTGGCGACCTGATCGAAGCGAGCGGCCCGGTCGGCAAATTTACTTTTAACGGAACAGAGGCCGAGAGCATCGTTCTCATCGCAGGCGGCGTGGGCATCACGCCGATGATGAGCATAGCTCGTTATCTCACGGAGCGGTCATGGCCCGGAGACATCTTCTTTATCTACACCTGCCGCACGCCAGCCGATTTCATTTTCGCGGACGAGATCGCCGCGCTTGAGCGCCGTAATCCGAAGTTGCACGTCGCGGTCACGATCTCCAAGGCGGAAGGCACAGACTGGAAGGGCGCTCGCGGACGCATCACGAAGGAATGGCTGACGCAGACAGTTCCCGATCTTACTTCGCGGAGAATCCACATATGTGGGCCGCCAGCGATGATGGACTCGACCAAGGCTATGCTGGCCGAACTGGGAGTTCCTCCGGACCAGGTGAAGACCGAAGCCTTCGGCGCAGTCAAGCCCGCCCAGGCCGCGGCAGGAACCACCGCCAAACCGACGGCCCCCGCGACTGGCCCGCTGGTCACGTTTTCGAAGAACAACAAGTCGGCCAAAATTCACGTCGGTCAGACCGTTCTGGAACTCTCCGAGGAACTCGCCATCGGAATCGAATACTCTTGCCGCGTCGGCACCTGCGGCATTTGCAAGGTGAAGATGACGTCGGGCGAGGTCGAGATGGAGGTGGAGGACGCACTCAATGCTGACGACAAAGCTAACGGCATCATTCTCGCCTGTCAGGCAATACCCAAGGGCGAGATCACGGTGGAGGCCTAAACTATGAAAGAGCGTGAAGGCATCATCGTCACCGGCGGCCTCAGCGTCTTGTTGCTGGCCTGGCTCGGCTTCCTCGTCCACACCTCGCCGCGCTTTCCGGGCAGCGGAGTCGGGGCAGTGTTCGGGATAGCGGGGGCCGCGCTCATGCTCGTTCCGCTCGCCTACCCGATCGCCAAGCGTATCCCCTTCCTCAAGGCTCGAATCACACAGCGCGTTTCGCTACAGACGTTGCTTGCCCTGCACGTTTACGCGGGCATCCTGGGCCCTTTGCTCGCGCTCATTCACGCGGGTCACAAGTTCGATAGCTGGCTGGGAATCGCGCTCACGGCAGTGATGCTGCTTGTCGTCGTGAGTGGGTTTGTGGTGCGCTATCTGCTCACCTATGTAAACCAAGAGATCAAGGACAAGTTGGTCTTGCTACAGACCGCCAGGGGCGATCTCGACTATGCGTGGGGAGTGCTTGAAAACTCTCCGGCTGAAATGAGAGCCCTTCCGAAAGCGCCCCTTCTGACGGCCGGACTGGGATCGCTGGGGATCGAACTCCCAGTCGGCGGCCCAGCCGGCGAAGTCATCCGCACTGCCGAAGGCGTGGCGGACCTGGAATACGCGATTCGCACGCACGAGTTGTTCAAACGCTGGTTTGGCCGATCTCTGAAGCTGCACATCGTTCTCTCCGTCATTCTTTACGTGCTGCTCGCGCTGCACATCGTCTCTGGAATCTACTTCGGACTGAGATGGCTACGATGAAAACGCCGCTACTGCGGATACAACCGGCAAAGCTCGAGACGCCTTGCCTATCGCTTCCAATTTGCGGAAGCAAACAGTTGGTTACGCTAACACGATAAGGAGAATACCAATGATTCGGAACACAAGCAGAAACAAAACGAATTGGAAAAGAATTGGCGGCGGTCTGCTGGCTACGTTGCTGGCCGTCTACCTGGCCGGTTGCAGCAGTCAAGGTGACAACGCCAATAACTCGGCGGCAACCAGTCCGAGCCCGGCCACGAGTCCGACCACGAACACGGCTGCGCCCGACCCCTCATTCAAGGAAGCGGCCATGACCTGGAGCCACGTCGAGGAGGCGAGAGCCAAGCTTGACGCTGCCGTTGATGACAACAACCTCGCCGGAGCGCGTGAGCCAGCCGCCAAGATGCGCGACTCGTTGAAGGCGCTGCCGGGCCAATCCGCGGCGCTGCCTTCCGAGAAGCGGGAGCAACTCGCCTCGCAGGTCAAGAACATTGAGCGGATGGCCGGGATGCTTGATGAAGCAGCAGGCTCCAACAATGCCGACTCCGTGCATGAGCACCACAAGGCCATGGACGAATCTCTCGACACCATCAAAGGCTTGTACCCGGAGGGCGTCATGCCGGCGAGCATGCCCATGGATGACAAAATGCGCGGGAAGGGGATGGGTATGCACGGCGCGGATAAGAAGATGGGCGACATGCCCAAGAAGAAAGACGGCATGAAAATGCCCATGAAGGACCATTGATGCGGGATGAGGGATGGTCATCTGTCAGCGTGTTGGAGGAGGGAGATCTTTATGAATTCAATATCTTTGACTCGGAGACAATTGCTGCAGGGCGCGGGCGCGGTGGGCGCGATAACACTTTTTGAACGATTCGCGCCCGCTTACGCCCGGACGGATGCCCGGAGCGCTGCGCTCGCGCCACAGCCCGGCGGTTATGGTGGCGCGCAGGGCGCGGCGGGTGAGGGCGTGATTGATCTAGAAATTGATGACCTGCCGTTCAAGGTCAACGGGCGCACGGGCAGCGCCGTTGCCATGAACGGCTCGGTGCCGGGGCCCCTCATCCGTCTGCGCGAAGGGCAGGAGGCGGTGCTGCGCGTCAACAACCGCCTCAAGGAAACCAGTTCGATTCACTGGCACGGGATACTCCTGCCGCCCGCGATGGACGGCGTACCGGGCGTCAGTTTCGCGGGCATTCCGCCGCAATCGGTCTTCACCTACCGCTTCCCGGTCAAGCAGAGCGGCACTTATTGGGCGCACAGCCATTCGGGCGGACAGGAACTGCTCGGTCTTTACTTTCCGCTGATCATTGACCCAATCGAGCCGGAGCCGTTTCAGTACGACCGCGATTACGTGGTGATGTTCTCGGATTGGAGCTTCGAGTCGCCGGAAGAAATCATCTCCAGGCTCAAGAAGCGGTCGGGCTATTACAACTACGACCGGCGGACGATGGCTGACTTCTTCCGCGACGTGGGACGCAACGGCTTCTCGGCGACGATGAAGGAACGCTGGGACTGGTCGAAGATGCGCATGGACCCGACCGACTTCGCCGACGTGACGGGCTACACCTACACTTACCTGATGAACGGGCTGACGCCGGAAGCCAACTGGACGGGGCTGTTCAAACCAGGCGAGCGCGTGCGGCTGCGCTTTATTGACGCGGGCGCAATGACCTATTTCGACGTGCGGATTCCGGGATTGAAGATGACTGTCGTGCAGGCGCACGGGCAGAACGTCAAGCCGGTCGAGGTGGACGAGTTCCGCATCGGGCCGGGCGAAACCTACGACGTGATCGTGCAACCCGAAGACCGCGCTTACACCGTTTTCTCCGAGGCGATGGATCGCAGCGGCTACACGCGCGGCACGCTCGCGCCGCGCACAGGGATGATGGCTGAAGTCCCGCCGCGTCGCTCGCGCCCATTGCGCACGATGGCCGACATGGGCATGTCCGGCATGGAGGGGATGGGGGGAGCAAAAGCAACCGAAGGAATGAAGGGCATGGATATGGGTGCGGCGGTCAAGAAGGCCGAGAAAATGCCCGGCATGGATATGGCCGGACACGACATGAAAGGTATGGACGCCGCTGAGAAGAGCCGCCAGCGCATCAGCGCGCAACGCCAGGCCGCGATAGATGCCGCCAGGAAAGGCCAGGACATGGGCGGGATGAAGATGGACGCCAAAATGGGCGACATGAAGATGGGCAGCCCGTCGGCGTTGAAGGGGCCGAGCCTGCCCGGCAGCCCGCCAGTGATGCACGGCCCCGACACGCACGGCGCGGGCAACTCTTCGGTAGCGATGTCCGAGATCAACCGGTTGGACGATCCCGGTTCGGGCTTCGAGGGGGTGGAGGTCAAAATCCTTGTTTACTCCGACCTGCAAAGCGTGACGCCCTTCTACGACCAGCGCGAGCCGGAGCGCGAAATCGAACTGCACATCACCGGCAATATGGAGCGCTACAGTTGGTCGTTCGACGGCAAGAAGTATTCGGAAGCCAAACAGCCGATCGCGTTTCGCTACGGCGAGCGGCTGCGGCTGATTCTAGTCAACGACACGATGATGGAGCACCCGATTCACCTGCATGGGATGTGGATGGTGCTGGAGAACGGCCAGGGCGCGAACCAGCCGCTGCTGCACACCGTCAGCGTCAAGCCCGCCGAACGTTTGTCGGTGGCCATCACCGCCGACGCGCCCGGTCAGTGGGTGATGCACTGCCACTTGTTGCTGCACATGGAGCTAGGGATGTTACGCGTCATCGAAGTCTCGCCAGAGGTGAAATCATGAAAACTCTCGTGATGCGTTGCGCTGCCGCGCTTCTGGCGGCGAGTTTTCTCTTCACACAGTCGTGGGCGCAGGAGAAAGACAAACCCTCAATGCCCGGCATGCCGATGCCCAAGCCGACACCCAAGCCGACACCCACGCCAACACCCACGCCGTCGCCCGCACAGACGCCCGCGCCCGCGCCGCAAACACCGGCGCAAAAGCCCGCGACGGGGATGAGCGAGATGGAGATGCAAAAAGCCAAGCCGCCGCCTTCAACGGGTCAAGCGGCGAATCCGCAGGCCGCGCCGCAAACCGGCTCGCCCGCCGCCGCACAGGACACGACTACGCTGCCCAACCGGTCGGACCGCTCCGGCTGGCCCAGTCCGACCGCCGACGATGCGCCCTATACGTTCAGGCTCTTTGATTTGTTGGAGTACCAGCGCGCTAGAGGCGTGAACACGATGCGCTGGGACTTTCTCGGCTGGCGCGGCGGCGACCGAAATCGCTTCTGGTTCAAGAGCGAGGGCGAACTCAATTTCGCGTCGCCACTCGGCGGCGAAGCCGACCTCCAACTGCTCTACGGCAGGCAGATTACGCCGTTCTTCGACCTGCAAACGGGCGTGCGCTTCGAGCAGCACTACGAGCGCGACTCCAAACCCAAGCGCGCCTTCTTCGTCATCGGCTTGCAGGGGCTTGCACCCGGTCGTTTCGAAGTCGAACCAGCGTTGTTTATCAGCAATAAAGGCAAGGTGTCGGGGCGCTTCACCGGGTCTTTGGATTTGTACCAGACGCAACGATGGATATGGCAGCCGCGCTTGGAGACCGAGTTCGCGGCGCAACGGGACGAGGAGTTCGGTGTCCAGCGGGGCATCAGCGACGTCGAAGTAGGCGTTCGCCTGCGCTACGAAATCCGCCGCGAATACGCGCCTTACTTTGGCATTTCGTACCGGCAAAGTTTCGGCGCGACTCGCTCCCGTGTGAGCCGCGAAGGCGGCGCCACCAACGCAATTCAGGTCGTGGTTGGCATTAGAACGTGGCGCTAGGGCTGAGATTTATTTCGGGCTGAGGTAGTTCAGATGAAAAAATGGATTGTCATCATCTTCGTCTTGATCGCTGCCGCTGGGCTGGGGGGCGTTCTGCATCAGCGAGGAGTATTGCAGGCTGCGACCTGGCGGCGGCAGGCCAGCCCCGGCCCGCTCTCCGCCTCGCACGCATCTTTGAAGTATAACTGCGCCGTCTGCCACACGCCGGGAACAGGCGTGGAGGCTGTCAATTGCGCCGTCTGCCATGCGAACAATGAGGCATTGTTGCAACGCCAGCCGACCGCGTTTCACGCCCACATCCAGACTTGCAGCCAGTGCCACCTCGAGCATCAGGGCGCGAATCGGCGGCCAACGAAGATGGATCATTTGGCGCTGGCGAAGTTCGGACTACACGAGTTGACCAAAGACGCCGCCGACAGTGAGCGTAGACAGGTGCATGACAAGTTGGTCGGCTGGATCAAGCAACACGGCGCGCGCCAAGGGCCGGAGACAGGACACCCTCTCATCACTCCCGAAGAGATGACCCTGGATTGCGCAAGTTGTCATTCGAATCAGGACAAGCATTTCAAACTCTTCGGGCAGGATTGCGCGCAGTGCCATGCGACGGCGCAATGGACCATCCCCGAGTTCCAGCATCCGTCGCCGCGTTCGACGAACTGCGCGCAGTGTCACCAGGCGCCGCCGAGCCACTACATGATGCACTTTGAAATGATCGACAAGACGGTTGCCGGCAAGGCGAACGCTCCGGGCAATCCCTGCTGCACAGATGTGCAGGTCAACCAGTGCTACCGCTGTCATCAGACCAACGCGTGGAATGACATCAAGGGCGTCGGCTGGTACAAGCACCATTGAACAAAGAGAGGGAGAATGAGATCGCGAAGCATGTTTCAGACAGTGGCAGTTATCCTGGCTCTCATGTTGCCTCTTGTGCCATTGGCGGGATCGCCGTCGGTTGCGCAGCGGCAACAACAGGAGAGTGCTCAAGACGCATCCGCCATATGGCCGGCGTCTACAGGTCCAGTCTCCTTGAGCGTAACGGCGTCGGATCAAAAGGGTCGGGCAATTACGGGGTTGAAGAAAGAGGACTTCAAGGTTTACGAAAACGGAGTCGAGCAGACGATCAACTCCTTCAGAGCCGGAGATTCGCCCATCAGTTGGGGGCTTGTTCTTGATCGCAGCGACGCGAACCAGAAGATTCTGGATGATGTTTACCCCGCCGCATTCCACGTCATCTTTGAGAAAGCCGACCGGGACGAGGCATTTTTAGTTGCCTTCGACGACCAGGTGAAGATGCTGTCTGACTTCACCTCAAACTACGGTCAGCTTCTTGGTGCGCTTCGCAGCACGCGCCCGGGCCACCGTGCGGCGTTGTACGATGCGGTGGCTTTCGCCCTAAATCACGTCAGGCAAGGCAAGAACCGGAAGAAGGCCCTGGTCGTCATCACAGACGGCGGTGATGATGGCAGTAAGATCACGTTTCGCCAGTTGCTTAAGCGCGCCAGCCGCGAAGGCATACCGACCTACATTGTAGGTATCACCGAATCATTGAGTCTCAAGCCACCTCGCAGCAAAGGTGGAGATTGGCAGCGTGAACTCAAAAAGCTTGCTGAGGCGACCGGCGCTCACGCTCATTTCCCGAAAGATATGCCGCAATGTGAGGAAGCGATGAAAGCGATGGCTGGAGAAGTTGATCGCCAGTATCACCTTGAGTATCGCTCTAACAATCCGCCGCGTGATGGTAAGTGGCGAAAGATCACGGTTGTCGTGAGCCGTGAGAGAGAAAAGGATACCGGCAGGGTGGTTCAAACCCGCGCTGGCTATTTCGCCGCCACAGAAAAAAGGTGATGACTAAAGATGGGTCTTGTTGAAATGAAAGAAGCACAACCACTGAACATGGAAGAGGCGCAACGGATGAACGCCTACTGGCGTGCGGCAAACTATCTCCATATCACATGCGCAATGAGGCGCATTCGCCATAGCGTCCAACAAAATGAAATGAGATGAAAAATCAAGGCTAGCCAAATCGTAACGTGGTCTTGTACAAATCAGTCATCACGATATGGCAGGGTTGGCCGGAATCGCTTCGAGGTTACTATGAGTTTTCGCAACTCGCTCCGGGTTCGGGGTGTCATCGGAACCCTTCATCTTGGCTTCCTGCGCCTCTTCAATTTCAGTGGGACGCCGCCGCACATACTCAGCCGTATGCTGGATCTGAGACGGTATGACCGTGAACACAAGGTGGAGACGGCCGGGTTGATTGAGTTGGATCAGCTAGAGATAGACAGTTCCAGCAAAGCCTACGGAACCCGCTATGGCGGGGCGACGCCATGGCTATTTAAGGACATTCTCGACCGGATTCGAATTGACCACAAAAACTACACCTTCATCGACATCGGATCAGGCAAAGGTGCTGCCCTGTTTCAGGCGTCCGACTATCCCTTCAAACAGATTATTGGCGTGGAGTTTGCGCAGGCGTTGCATAAGGTGGCTCTTCGCAACATTGCGAATTTTCGCAGCAAAACCCAGCGATGCAAGAACATCACGGCAATTTGCGGAGACGGCGCCGTCTACAAGTATCCAACAGGCCCCTGGGTGCTGTTTTTCAACAGCCCCTTCGGAGTACCGATCTGGAAGCCGGTTGCGGAGAACATCGCACGGTCAGCACGCGGGGACCAGAAGAGCTATCTGATCTATATGAACTACGGTTGGATTCCCGAGGCGGCAGAGTTCGTGGAGGGCCTGAGCTTCTTGAAACTGGTTTATCGCGGCGAGACAACCAATATCTTTGAATTTGTTACCTAACCCTCTCTCATTCAAGACTGATAAGGATCGCGTGTTGACGGTGATCCTCGATGGCGAGAACGCCTAGGCGCTTATCGAGAGGATGCCGGCCCCCTTCCTTGCACGCACTGTACGGACTGCTGGACCGTGACACCGAGATTCGCACCGTGACGCATCTTCTCCGGAGAGATCACATATGGAACGCGCGTGCTGCTGCGCGAGCCGTCGCTTCGTCAGGCGCTCAAGCTAAGCTTGGCTGAAGCGACGGCGGGTGCGGCGGCGATTGTCGTTACTGTGGCTTATGTGCGTGAAGTGCTGGGGCGCGGAGAGACTGCCTTCGCAATGGTAATGGTAGCGTTCGGGCTTGGCTCGACAGTCGCAGCGCTGCTGCTGGGCCGCGCGTCGGGGCGATAGGAACAGGGCGCGCGTAATAAAGCATCCTACACGGTCGACGGCATCAGTGGATGGAGCGAGCGTTGTTGCTGGGCGGGGTCGTCCTTAGCTTGCTGCTGCTGCCCGGAGTCCTCGTGCCGCCGCTGTTCGTCTTCGGACTACTGTGGATGCTCAACGGCGCGGGTCAGGCGTTGATTGCGATTCCGTCGTCAACGCTTCTGGCCGAACACACGCAGGAAGCAGAGCGCGGGCGCGCCTACGCTGCTCACTTCGCGTTGACGCACGCCTGCTGGCTGTTGACCTACCCGGCAGTCGGACACGCAGCAGCTAAATGGGGTGCGCCTGTAACATTCACCACAGCAGGCGTTGTGTGTCTACTGATCACGCTGGTGGCAAAGGCTGTCGGGCGCGGGCCGAGCGGCGCGCACTCACACGATGACGATTCATCACGAACCGATTTGATGTGAATAGATCACTGCGCCAAGATGAAATCTCAAAAGGCATTTGACTGCCGACAAATCAACACGGAGGAAGCTTCATGTCTAAGGTCATTTTGTGTGTGGTTCTGCTTTGCAGCCCGATGCTGGCGCAGACCGGCCAGCAGCAGGATGTATGGAGTCCTTTGAAGTATTTCGTCGGCTCGTGGGAAGGTACGGCCAAAGGGCAGGCAGGCAATGGGAAGGTCGAGCGCGAATACCAGTTCATCTTGAATGGCAAATACCTGCAGGCGAAAAACAAGTCCACCTATCCGCCGCAGGAGAAGAATCCCAAAGGCGAAGTGCATGAGGATTGGGGATTGTTCAGTTACGACCGCAGTCGCAAGCATTTCGTCCTGCGCCAATTCCACGTCGAAGGCTTCGTCAACCAGTACAAGCTGGACACTGCGGCGAGCAGTAACAAGACGCTGGTTTTCGTCACCGAAAGCATCGAGAACATTCCAGCGGGTTGGCGCGGCAGGGAGAGCTATCGAATTGTGAGCAATGACGAGTTTGTCGAGGTGTTTGAATTAGCCGCACCGGGCAAGGAGTTTGAGGTCTATTCCGAGAACCAGTTCAAGCGAAAAAAGTAATCGAGCAAGCTCCCGGTTACATTCAATTTGACAGCTAATGCAGCCTATCGCGTCACTCACTTCGATTTGATGCTGCCACGCCGCTGCTTTTTTGAAAGCACCTTCGGCTTTAATATGGTTAGGCAATCCCAGAGCGCGGCGGCACTCCCACCGAGTACGCGGTCTTTTCGTTTCACCAGGAAAAACTTGCGTGATTGCCGCAGCATAGGGTCACGGACGGGTTGAAGCAGTCCGGCTGCTTCTTCCAATTTAGTCGCCCACGACGAAAGCACAGCGACGCCCAACCCCGCTGCCACGGCCTGCTTGATCGCTTCGGGGCTGGGAACCTCCACCACGCGCTCGAATTCCTTCAGCCGTTCGCCGAGTAAACTTTGCGCGCCAGCGCGTGTGCTTGATCCTTGCTCTCTGAGCAGCAGCGTGCGCCCGCGTAAATGTTCAGGCTTCACCTGTTTGACGCGGCAAAGTGGATCGCTTGAGGCCGCGACCAGTTGCAAGACATCGGAGCCGATTTCCACATTTTGCAAACCTTCCGCGATGCTCATATCCCCAATCACGCCCAGCGGCGCTTGATAATCCAGCAGCCATTGCAGCACTTCAGCACTGTCGCCGACGCGCAGCACCGGGCGGACATCCGGGTATTTTTCCTGAAACTGCCGCAATAGCTCCGGGACAAGGTACGCACCCGGCGTGCTGGAGGCTGCCACGATCACTTCACCGCGTACCCGCCCCCGTATTGCGTCAATGGCCGCGGGAATCTCTTCGTATAGGGCGAACAAACGATTGACTTGTTCCAGCACGACTATGCCAGCTTCGGTGATCTGCATGTTGCGCGGAGTGCGCTCAAACAGCGGCTCGCCAATCGCTGTTTCCAGTGCTTTCAAGTGCGCGGACACGGCCGGCTGGCTAATGAAAAGGTCTTGTGCGGCGCGCGTCACGCTGCCACTGCGGGCAACCAGACGGAAGACGTGCAGAGGGTAAAGATTGAAGTTATCCAGCATCAGGAAAAGCTTATATCACCCGTCAGGAAAATAGTATTTGTCTGATGGAAAGAAGTTGCCTACCTTCGCCAAAGGGGGGGCAATGAAGATCACGCCGGAACAATATCCAACATTGATTGCAGCGTTTTGCATAGCGCTGTTGCTGGCGCTGGAAAGCTGGGCACCTGCGGCTGAAGGCCGCCATCACCGGTTTCGCCACGCAGCCCGAAATCTGTTCCTGGGATTGTTCAACGCCGCTGTATCAGTGCTGCTGGCCGCTCCGTTGATCGCTGGGCTGAGCTTGTGGGCTGAGAGTAACAGCTTCGGGTTGTTGCGTCTGGTTCAGTTGCCGCCGGCCACGGCGACCGTCGCGGCGATTCTACTATTTGATGGCTGGATGTATCTATGGCATCGCGCCAACCACGAAATCAGTTTCCTCTGGCGCTTTCATCGTGTGCATCATAGCGACCCAGAGATGGACGCTACGACCGCTACCCGATTTCACACCGGAGAAATCCTGATTTCGTCGGTGCTACGGCTGGCCGTGATTCCGCTGCTGGGTGTCAGCGCTGGCCAGTTGTTGGTTTACGAAATGCTGCTCCTGCCGGTGATTCTATTTCACCATAGCAATGTGCGGTTCTCCGAAAAATGGGATCGCTTGCTGAGATCGGTAATTGTGACGCCAGCCCTCCATCGTGTGCATCATTCGCGACTGAGGGCGGAAACCGATAGCAACTATTCCAGTGTCTTCTCTTTCTGGGATCGGATTGCCAATACGTTCCGGCTGCGACGGGATGGACAACCGGTCAACTTCGGGCTGGATGAGTATAGCGAAGAACACTGGCAAACCGTGCGTGGGATGGTCATCACACCGTTTGTCTTCGCCGAGAGTTGTCGGGAAATCGCCAACCGGAAGAACTTGGGGCGAGTATAAAAGAGAAACCGACCAGGAATAATCAAGAAGTCATCGTTGATATAACGTTTGACGTACAAACTATCTTCGGTTACTCATGAGAAAACCATGCTGAAACGTGTCGCTGCATTATTGATGATTTTGCTCATCGCTGGCCAGGCGCTGGCGGGTGGAATAGTGTGCGGCATTGACGCTCTCAGCAAGGGATTTGATAGCGCTAGCGAAATGTCCTGCCCGATGCAGGCGGAGGGCGAGTGCGGTGAGATGGCTTGCTGCGCGCTAGGGAAATCGCCCACCGGCTCAGTCGCGGCAATGGTTTGTTGCGAATTGGTTTGCGGGGAATCAACCGGTGGCGCGCAACTCAATTTCGCGCCACAAACCCCGGTCTGTGCGCCGCCTATCCTGACCATTCGCCTCATCTCCCTCGACTCATTGAGCAAACCAACGGACTCTGCCGCCGTTTCGTTCAGGTCGGCAGAAAATAACCTTCTTCATCACGACCCGCCTGACCTCTTCCTATCCAACTCCACTTTTCTGATCTAAAAGGCCGAAGTGTGCCTACACACCGATAAATCGCGCTCTTGGGGCTGCTGAGAGCCTGCGCGAAGCTTTGCCTCCAACAGAATAAAACCGCCTCTGCCGCCATTTCTGACGGTGGAGGAACCATACTTTGACGAAGGAGTCGCTTATGAAGACGAAAGCCGTCCTCGCCACGCTGGCAATCACCCTCACTTTCTTGTTTGTGGCTGCCTGTCGGGGTGCCGGGTCATCCAGCGAAAAGATCATCAAGTCTGCCAAATCCGGTGATATGACCGTCACCCTGGCGAGCGCCACCGGCGAACTCAAGAACGGAGAGAACGAGTTGATGGTCACTTTCACCGATGTTGCGGGCAAGCCCGTTGATGTCGGTGCCGCATCGCTCAACTTCCATATGGCCACGATGGGTTCGATGGCCGAGATGAATGACCGGGGCACGCTCACGACCACGGAGACGCCGGGCAAGTATCGCGCTATGGTCAACATCGAGATGGCCGGCACCTGGGAGGCGCAAGTGAAATACCAGGGCGCTCACGGCACGGGGCAGGCGACGATGAACGTGCAGGCGAAGTAGATCGGCGATTGGCGCATGGCCGGTTGGAGCTACTTACTGCAACCGGCCACGCGCCGCCGCCGCCGCGAAGGCGAAATATGATCAACCGCATTATCGAATTCTCGCTCAAGAATCGCCTCATCATCATCGCCCTCTACTTGCTGGTTGCGGGCTGGGGCTACTGGGCGCTGCTGCGCACGCCGATTGACGCGATCCCTGACCTTTCGGACAACCAGGTCATCATTTTCACCGACTGGGTCGGGCGCTCGCCACAAGAAGTTGAAGATCAGGTGACCTACCCGCTCTCGACCGCGCTGCAAGGGATGCCGGGCGTGCGCGCGGTGCGCGGGCAGTCGGCCTTCGGCTTCTCGATGATCAACGTCATCTTCGAAGACTCGGTTGACCTCTACTGGGCGCGGACGCGCGTGCTCGAAAGGTTGAACCTGGTCAAGGCGCAGTTGCCGGCAGGCGTGGCACCGACGCTCGGCCCTGATGCGTCGGGGGTGGGGCAGATCTTCTGGTACACGGTCGAGGGCGAGGGCCATAGTCTGCGCGATCTGCGCTCGTTGCAGGACTGGTTCATCCGCTACCAGCTCAACGCCGTTCCGGGCGTGGCCGAAGTGGCCTCGGTCGGCGGCCATGTGCAGCAATACCAGATTGACGTTGACCCGAACCGGTTGCGCGCTTACGCGATCCCGCTCTCGCAGGTGGTCGAGGCGGTGCAGCGCAGCAACTCCAACGTCGGCGGCAACGTCGTCGAGCAGGGCGGCCAGTGGTCGGTCGTCCGCGGCGTCGGGCTGATTGAGTCAATGGCCGACATCGAGAACGTTGTCATCGGCGCGCAGAACGGCACTCCCATTTACGTCCGCAATGTGGCGGCGGTCAAACTCGGCAACGCCTTTCGCGTTGGTGTGCTCGACCGTGACGGCAAGGAGGCCGTCGGCGGAGTGGTTATTGCCCGCTACGGCGCCAACGCGCTCGAAGTGATCGAGGGTGTAAAAGAGAAGCTGAAATCACTCACAGCGGGCTTGCCGCCAGGCGTGCGCATCGTGCCGTTTTACGACCGGACTGAGTTGATCGGGCGTGCGACGGGAACGCTCAAGCGCGCGCTGATCGAAGAGCTTCTCCTCGTCACGCTCGCGCACATCATCTTCCTTTTTCACTTTCGCTCCATTTTGATCGTGACGATCCCGCTGCCGCTGGCCGTGCTCGTCTCATTCCTGTTTATGCACTACCTCGGCATCAGTTCGAACCTGATGTCGCTCGCCGGCATTGCCATCGCAATTGGCGTCCTGGTGGACGCCGGCATCGTCGTCACCGAAAACGCCTTCCGTCAGGTGGAGAAGAAGGGCGTCTCGACGCTCGACCGGCGGCGCGTCTGGGAGACGGTGCTCGAAGCGACGCAGTTAGTCGGGCGCCCGATCTTCTTCTCGATGACGATCATCATCCTGGCCTTTGTCCCGGTCTTCGCGCTCACAGGTCGGGAAGGGAAGCTCTTCCACCCACTCGCCTTCACCAAGACCTTTGCGATGGTGGGCGCGACCGTCATCGCGGTAACGCTCGTGCCGGTGCTCTGCACGCTGCTGCTCGGCGGGCGCGTGCATAAGGAAGAAGACAACCTGGTGATGCGCGCCCTGCACGGCATCTACCGGCCTGCCCTCAGACTCGCGCTCGCGCACCGCGCGGTCACAATACTCCTTGCTGCCACGCTCTTCGGCGGCGCGCTCTATCTGGCGACCCGCATCGGCAGCGAATTTATGCCTGAACTCAATGAAGGCGATTTGATGTACATGCCGATTACCGACCCGGCGATCTCGGTTGATGAGGCGCTGCGCGTGATGCAGATGCAGGACGAAACGATCAAATCGTTTCCAGAAGTCGCCTGGGTGGTTGGCAAGGCAGGGCGCGCCGAGACTTCGACCGACCCCGCGCCGGTCAACATGAATGAGACGATCATTCATCTGAAGCCGCCCGCCGAGTGGCGATCCGGGATGACGCGGGAAAAGTTGATCGCCGAGATGGATGAAAAGCTTGCGATGCCAGGCGTGCAGAACATCTGGACGCAACCGATCATCAACCGGATCGAGATGCTTACCACCGGCATCCGCACGCAGATCGGCGTCAAAATCTTCGGCAGTGATCTGAACCAGCTTGAACGGCTCTCGCTCGAAGTCGCCGCCACGCTGCGCACCGTGCCCGGCGCTGGCAATGTCTCGCCCGAGCCGCTGACCGGCGCGCCTTACATTGACATCAAGGTCAACCGCCAGGCCGCCGCCCGCTACGGGATAGACGTGAAAGCGGTGCAGGACGTGATAGATGTCGGCATCGGCGAAACCAATCTCGGCATGACTATCGAGGGGCGGAAGCGGTTTCCAGTGCGCGTGCGCTACGCGCCCGAGTTCCGCACCAGCCCCGACGCTCTCGGCCAATTACTCGTTCCCGCGCCGAACGGAGCGCAAATCCCACTCGCACAATTGGCGGACATCCGCACGGCACAGGGAGCTTCGATGATTCCAAGCGAGAACGGCCTGCTGCGCGGCACGGTACTGCTTAACGTGCGCGGCCGCGACGTGATTGGCTTTGTCGAAGAAGCGCGAAAGATTCTAGACAGCAAAGTCAAGCTGCCGCCGGGCTATTACTTCGAATGGAGCGGCCAGTATCAAGACCAGCAGCGCGCACGCGCACGGCTACAACTCGTGCTCCCCATAGTGCTGCTCGTCATCTTCGTGCTGCTTTACTTCACCTACCGCTCATTGGTCGAGGCCGCGCATGTGCTGCTGGCCGTGCCGTTCGCACTGACGGGCGGCGTCTACCTGCTCTACGCGCTCGGCTACAACTTCTCGGTGGCCGTCTGGGTAGGCTTCATCGCGCTCTTCGGCACGGCGGTGCAGACCGGCATGGTGATGGTCATCTACTTGAACGAAGCCGTCGAGCGGAAGCAGGCGGAAGCAGGGCAACTGACGATGGCGAACTTGAGAGAGGCCATCATGGAAGGTGCAGTGCTGCGCCTGCGGCCCAAAGTGATGACCGTCAGCACGGTCGTCGCCGGGCTGCTGCCGATCATGTGGAGTACGAGCGCGGGCGCTGAGGTGATGAAGCCGCTGGCCACGCCGGTGCTCGGCGGAATGGTTTCCTCGCTCATCCACGTCTTGATTGTCACGCCGGTGATCTTCTTCTGGCTGCGCGCGCGCGAAGTGCGGTGCGAAGAGAAAGCGGCAATCCAGGGCGGATCAGCCGGCAAAGCTGAAACAGCGCCACAATCAACCGACTAACCGATTCAGCGCTGCCGCCACGAGGCGACAGACTGAACACGAACATAAACCAACAAACACATTGGAGGAAAAGACAGTGCTAGAAACAACAAACAAGACAAACAACCGGCCAATCACCACCTGGCTTCTGGTCAACACCCTGACCCTGACGCTGGTGCTGGCTGTCCCAGTTTTTTCGCGAGGCGAAGGCGCGGGACAGGATCATTCCAGCCACGCTTCCGGGCAAGAGATGAAGATGCCGCAAACGGCCAAAGATCATCACGAACTGGCGGAGCGTTACCAGAAGAAAGCGGCCGAATACCGCGAGGAAATCGCGATGCACAAGAAGATGCTGGCTGACTACAGCAAGCGCGTAGCAAAAAACCCGAAGGATCCGGGCGAAAACCCTTACATCAAGAAAATGCGGCTTCACTGCGAGAAGTACATCAGAGCCGCTGAAAATCTGGAACGAGAGGCTGCAGAAATGGCCAAGTTCCACACCCTCCGCGCAAGGGAGTTGGAGGGGAAATAGATTCTTCGAAGTCGCACGTAGCGCGACGGCGCTGACTAGGCATACAGCAAGCCGAAAACTTGCTGTATGCCTATTTGAAACCCGTTGTAACAACCGGGAATCAGCGGGCGCAAGTAGACACCCAATGAACTCTTCAGACCTACGCACTCAGAGCAATACTTGGCGGACGCTCGCGGCTGTCTTCGTCGTCGCCATTGCCTTCAACTATCCATGGGAACTAGCTCAGACGCCACTCTACGTTGGCATGGAGGATTTCCGCCGGATGTTGTGGCATTGCCTAGTGCCAAGCCTGGGCGATGGGGTGCTCGTGCTGCTCATTTTTGCCCTTGGCTGGATCGTGCTGCGCCGACGCGATTGGTTCGTGCGACCGGGCGGACGCGGTTATGCCCTCATGCTCAGCGCGGGACTGGTGATCGCCATCGGCGTTGAATTAGTGGCGGTCTATGCCCTCAGGCGGTGGGAATACACGACGCAGATGCCCGTCCTCCCTGGCCTCCGCGTCGGGCTGGCACCCATCGCGCAGATGCTCCTGCTTCCGCTAGTGATTTTTCGCGTCGCGGCGGCGTGGTGCGCCCCGTCGCAATAAGCGGCAGGAAGGGTGACGACTCAAGACAATGATTCAATCAATTCAACAACGACATTCAACGCAACGGGCGAGCCGCGAGCATTCAGGGCGCGTCCGAAACTCAAATTCCAACTCAACGAGGCGAACAACTATGAACAGCAGAAAATCATTTATCGCAATCAGCGCGCTGCTCATCGCAGCCATCACACTATCAGTCGCAGCTTTTGGATCTTCGCAAGATCAGGACGGCGTACAAGCCGCAACTGTCGAAATCAACGACAAAGGTTTTGAGCCCAGCACTCTCAAACTCAAAGCTGGCGCGCCCGCCAAAGTCACATTTGTCAGAAAGACGGATGAAACCTGCGCCAAAGAGGTCGTGCTCAAGGACTACAAGATTGAGCGCAAGCTCCCATTGAATGAACCGGTTATGGTCGAATTCACGCCGCGCAAAGGAGAGTTCGTCTTTGCCTGCGGGATGAACATGGTAAAGGGCAAGTTGATCGTGGAGTGAAATCTGATCTCCTGACGCCTTTTAGCTTCTGGTTTTGATGAATGACGAAAAGAGAATTTGCGATGAGACGAAAGAAAAGTTTCAGATTGCTTGCAGCCCTGGCCCTAATGCTTTTCATGGTAGGCGTTGTGCTTGCCCAGGCTGCGAATGTGCCTTCGCAGTCTGAAGGCGCGCTCGTAAGCTCGACACAAGCCTCCACCTACGCGCGATTGATTGATCCCGCGAATGGGGTGAAGTCGGATGATTTGGTTCGCTATGCGTTGGCGCATAACGGCGAACTGGCAGCGGTGCGACAGGCGATTGCCGAGGCGCGCGGACGGTTGCGCCAAGCCGGGCTGAAGCCGAATCCAATGCTCGAAGCGAGCGGGTCGCAAGCCGTCACCAGTCCCGACCGTAACCTGATGGTCGAGGTCGAACTGCCACTGGAACTGGGTGGCCGTCGCAAGGCGCGAGTGTCAGTGGCGCAACGCGAGCTGGAGATGCGAGAAGCGGAGGTGCGCGATTACGAGCGACGCTTAGCAGCCGAGGTGCGGGCGAAATATGCAGAGGCGGTTGCGGCGGCGCGGAACCTTAAGTTCAGCGAGGAGCTGCTTGATCTGCTTCGCAATTCGCACCAGTTGATCCGCGCCCGCGTCGAACTTGGCAAAAGCGCGCCGCTCGAACAAAACCTCGTCTGGGTGGAAGTGAACAAAGCCGACGCTCTGCGCATCGGCTTTGAGAGCAAGGCCGAAGTCAGTCTGCTCGAACTCAAAAAGGTGATTGGCATGGCGCCCGGCGAAGTGTTACGGCTACGCGGGGATTTCGCCTTTGAACGGCAGCCGCCGCCACAGGCCGAAGCCCTGCGGCTCGCGCTTGAGTCTCGTCCTGACTTGGCCGCACTACGCGCTGCGGAAAGTTTGGCCGGCGCCCAAGCTGAGCAGACGCGCGTAGAGGGCAAGACCGATGCGAGCGTCTTTGCGAATTACCAGCGGATGAATTTCGGCTACGACGTGCGCGGCTTCAATGATGCTGGCGCGCTCGTACCAGTGACCGGCATCTTTCACTACGCAACGTTCGGGGTGCGGCTGACCCTGCCGACGAGGAACAAGAATCAGGGGAACATTGAAGCCGCGGCGGCCACGGCTGAAGCCGCGCGGCGACGACGCGAGTTCGCCGAGCTGGTCGTGCGCAATGAGATAGCCGCCGCCTACGCGCGCTTGGAGCTTGTTCGGGCGGCGCTGACTGTCTACCGCGATGGTGTGCGCGAAGCAGCGGCGCGCAATTTAGACGTGCTGCGCCGCGCCTATACACTCGGCCAGCGCAATGTGCTTGATGTCATCACCGAACAGCGGCGGCTGATCGAGATCGAAACCGGCTACACCGACCTGCTCAAAGAACAACTCGATGCATCCATCGAAATCGAGCGCGTAATAGGTCTACCCGCGCCGTCCGCCGAGGAGAAGGTCAAGACTGAGAATTGAGAAAATCTATGAGTAACGAGCACAACGAAGAGATCAATGGTCAAAGTAGAGCAGCCGGAAGTGGCATCGTCTCACGTAAAAAGATGCTGGTCATCGCGACTTTGCTCATCGTCGCGGCGGCTGCTGGATTGGGATACTGGTTCATAGGCGGGGCTAACCGTAGCAGTATGGCGGGCCGCCCCGTGCCTACGCCCGACTTCGACATTGCCCCAGCCGGAGCAACCGGCGGTGAGGCACCGCGTCCCGATGACTTGCTTATTACGATTCAGCCGGAAAAGCTTGCAAACGCGCGCTTCAAGTACGAAGCGGCTGTTGCACAAACAGCCGCCGCCACGCACGGCGATGGCGTGCGCACGACCGGCACAGTGGAGGCTAATGCCTACAAGGTTGTGCCGGTGCTGCCGGTGACGGGCGGGGTCGTCAGGCAGGTCAATTTCGAGCTTGGCGATAAGGTGCAGCGGGGGCAGCCACTGGCCACCATCTTCAGCACCGACTTGTCGGACGCGCAAACGGCCTACCTCAGTATGCTCGCCGAGATCGAGCGTCACCACCAACGATACAAACGCGCTGAGCAATTGGTCGAGATCGGCGCGACCAGCCGCGAAGAGTTCGAAGGGGTGAAGGCCGAATACAAAATCGAGCAGGCGAAGCTGAACGCCGCGCGCCAGCGGCTAGCGCTCTATGGCATGAGCAAAAAACAGATTGACGAGTTGCAGGATAACAGTCAGATGAGCGCGCTCCTTCCGGTCGAGGCTCCGGCCTCGGGCACGCTGCTCAGCCGCACAGTTAATGCGGGCGAGGTCGTGGCGACGGGCAAAGAGTTGTTTCGCATTGCTGATCTTTCGACTGTCTGGGTAATTGGGCAAATCTACGAGAAAGACTTCGCCACAGTGCGCGCCGGCACGGCAGCAGTCATCACCGCCCCGGCCTATCCAGGTAGGACTTTCACGGGCCGCGTCTCTTTTATTGATCCGCGCGTCGAGCCGCAGATGCGGACCGCGCAGGTCCGCGTCGAGGTCATAAATCCGGGCGAGATGCTCAGGCTGGGGATGTTTGTGGATGCCACCTTTGGCAACACGATGCGCCCGGCATCGAGCGGCCAACCCGTTGTCAACCTGCCGCGTTCTGCGGTACAGACGATCGGCGCAAAGCAGGTCGTCTACGTGGTAACGAATCAGGCCGGCACGTTTGCGCAGCGCGAGGTAAGTGCCGGCGCGGAAGCCGATGGCCTCGTCCCGATCTACGCCGGACTCAATGCAGATGAGCGCGTGGTGACGGAAGGAAGTTTTCTAATGCGCGCTGAAAGTTTGAAGCTCAATCCTGCGCAATTGACTGCAGCAACTACTCCGCCTGCGACACGTCAACCCGCTGGTGAGCAGGCGCAGGTAAAGCCAGCGCCCTCGGCTCAGCAAAAACGTGGGGATGTGCAAGCCGTCACAGTCACACTGACCGAGAAAGGCTATCAACCCGAAAGCTTCAAGCTAAGGCAGGGCGTGCCCGCGCGCGTGACCTTCGTGCGAAAGGTGGAGGCCACCTGCGGCTCGGAGATCGTGCTCGCGGATTACAACATCAAACACGAGTTGCCATTCAATCAGCCGGTAACAGTGGAATTCACACCTAGCAAAAGCGGTACATTCAAATTCGCCTGCGGGATGGACATGCTGCGCGGCAAAATTATTGTTCAGTAGTGTGTGGTCGCAAAACCAATTGCTGATTTTGAAGATTCATTCAGATCAATCGAGACGCGATGAAGATAGACGCTTGTAATCGAAAAGTGATCTTTCACCGATTATTCGGTATCAGATTGACTCCCAAGCGACAGTTGATTAGCCGCTTTCCGCTTGAGTCCATCATCGGGACTTAGATATTCCCGAGTAGTTTCAATGTCGGAATGTCCGAGCAGATGTTGAACCGTCACTATATCCGCGCCGTTTTCCAACAGACGTGTGGCGTAGGTATGGCGAAATTTGTGCAGAGTTGCCTCTTCCACGCCAGCATGTTTTGCGATGACCTTTAACCGCCGGAGCATTTCATTCTGTGCCATCCGATTTCCTTTTCCAGTTGGAAACACCCAGCGCGATGTATGAGGGAGTTTTTCCAAAAGCTCGATCAAATCAGGCGGCATTGGAATCTCCCGCTCCTCGTAGTCCTTGGGTGAAAAGTCGTCCTTCGCATGTACACGTACGACTTTTTTCTTGAAATCAACGTCTCCGCCTTCCCACGTCAAATAGACCAATTCCTGTCTGCGTAGACCTGTGAGCAACAGCGTCGCATACAGTGCCTTGTTAAAGGGATCGCATTCGGCAAAAAGCCGATCAAGCTCATCCTGGTTGTAAGTTGGTGGACGACGCTTAATGCGTTCACCGACGGAGCGAAGCGATTTGGAATTGGCGCAGGGGTTGTCCATTTTTATGCTGCGCTCGTTAATGAGGTAGTTGAAGAAGGTTCGCATGACTTGGATTTCGAAATTAATAGTGGTCGGCGAAATGTGCTTTTCGGTCTTCTTCACGCATTCACGGCTACGATCTTTTTTGTAATCATCCACGTCGGATCGGGTAATGGCCTCGACATATTTTTTCCCGCCCAAGATGCGAGCAAAATGGCCAATCGCACGCCTATATCGAATGACTGTTTGTGGCTTATCAGGTGAGTGAGTCTTGACGTGGTCTTCAAAGAGTTCAATTGCTTTCGGGATCGCCATGGCCGCCGTTTCTGTTTCGACAGCCCTGACCACCTTTCCACCCAGGATCATTTCACCGATGAGTTCATTCTTTTTCCGGCGTTGCGCTTCGGTCGCCTCGGCTGGCGTCTGGCCTGCCATTTCTCGCAGGCGCTTCTTACCATCCCACCATTCGACGAAGTAATAACCTGGACGTTTATCCCACACATAGCGGTTGCCGACCTTTTCCAACGAGATAAATTTCCAGACACCACTTTCAACGCGCACTTTCTTGATGATGCGCACACGTTTCTTTGGCCCTTTCGTGGAGGTGGGTCTGCTAGAAGAGGACGAATCAAAATTCTGTTCTTGCATAGTAGCCTCCTTGGTGTCTATTTTTGCGATTTCATAGACACCAAGAGGCTAGTGTGATTTGTAAGTGATTGCAAGTAAAAAGGAAAGAAAGGTAATGGTGGGGATGGTGGGAATCGAACCCACACTACCGTAAGGTAACGGGTTTTTGAGACCCGCGCGTCTACCAATTCCGCCACGTCCCCACATTTTCAACGATCAAAGCTGCAGAAGTATTGTCGTTTATGCCTTGATCGGAAGCGGGCGCGATTATATGAGCCGATCTGAGGTCGGTCAAGCACCCGCCCAAAATTACTCAAAAGCGACTTTCAGGAACTTCAGTTTTCCGACTTGCAGCAACACTTCTTTGGTTGCGGCGGTGTTGATTTCCGCCGCAACATCGCCGATGCGTTCGTTGTTCAACCGAACTCCGCCCTGTTGAATCAACCGCCGGACTTCGGCTTTTGAAGTCGCCAGTCCGGTTTGCGTCAGCAAATCCACCAGCTTGATGGTTCCAACGGTGGCGATTGACCGGGTTTCAATGTCGGTCGGCGTCTGGTGTTCGCGGAACCGGCGATTGAATTCGGCCTCGGCTTCATCGGCAGCGGACTGTGAATGAAAATCCGCAATGATATGTTTGGCCAGTTCGACTTTGGCGTCGCGCGGATGTTTTGCGCCCGATTCAACGTTGGCTTTCAACTGCGCCACTTCTGCCGGAGTCAGGTCAGTCACCAGCGTGTAATACCGCCACATCAAATCGTCGCTGATGGACATGACCTTGCCGAACATTTCGTCCGGCGATTCGGCAATGCCTATGTAATTGTTTTTGGACTTCGACATCTTTTCGACGCCGTCCAGACCTTCCAGCAGCGGAGTGGTCATAATCACTTGAGCTTCGACGCCATAAGCCCGCTGGATTTCGCGCGCCATCAGCAAATTGAATTTCTGATCTGTTCCGCCCAATTCCACATCGGCTTTCAGCGCGACGGAATCGTAACCTTGCGCCAGCGGATACAGCAGTTCGTGCAGGCTGATGGGCACGCCCGCCGCCAGTCGTTTGGAAAAATCGTCGCGTTCCAGAATCTGCGCCAGAGTGACTTTGGCCGTCAGCCGCACAAAGTCTTCCGGCTTGAAGGCGTTCAGCCAGTTCGCGTTGAATTCGATGATCGTTTTGTCTGGATCGAGCAGCTTGAAAATCTGCGTCTTGTAGGTTTCGGCGTTCGCCAGAATCTGTTCTCTGGTCAGCGGCGGGCGAGTGGTGTTGCGTCCCGTTGGATCGCCGATCATGCCTGTGAAATCACCGATCAGGAAAATCACGTCGTGGCCGAGTTGCTGAAACGCCTTCATTTTGCGAATGACCACCGAATGGCCAAGATGAATGTCTGGCGCGGTCGGATCGGCTCCGAGTTTGACGCGCAATGGTCGCCCGGTGGCTGCGGATTGCTCCAGCTTTTTTTTCAACTCTTCGCCGGGGATCACATCCACACAGCCTTTGGTCAGAAATGCTACTTGTTCGTCTATTGTCATAACTCAACAGTAGACAGTAGACGGTAGACGGTAGACGGTAGTTATGATTCCTACCGACTACAGACCACCGGCTACTGTGTTTTCAGATGTTTCGTCGCCAGTGAGCGAAAATGATCGAACAGGTTTTCGTCACTAAACGCGCGCTTCGGCAATAGATTGAATGAATCGTTGCCATAAACCATCAACAACCCGTTCGGACTTTCCATCACGCGCTGGTAATACTTCCAATCCAGGTTGGATTCGATGACGCCCATGCGGAAATAGACGCCTTCGTCGCTGAACGACACTTCGTGTTCGGTTTGATAGAGCGGTTCGCGCCGCCATTTGTGTTTTGACGACCAGCTTCGAAACTGCGGAGCCAGAATCACCGTCGCCACGCCAATCAGCAAGGCCAGAATGGCAAAGACGCTCATTCCTTCCACAAACAGTAACAGCATGCCGATCAGCAAAAGCATTCCGCCTGCTACCCATTCGGGAGCGATGGTTTGTCGGTTGCGACGGAAAAACTCCTGCGCCGCAAAATACTCTTCCCACTGCAAAAAGAAATTGATGCTTTGAGCCATAAAAAACGCCTTTCTTACGGAAGTCGCGCATTCTGCCATCTGATCCCCATTTTGCCAATTCGCTGATTCCATCAATCAGTCAGCCAGTCAGCCAGTCAGCCAGTCAGCCAGTCAGTCAGCCGCGTATAGATTGCTCTCAATTCAAAATGCAGAAGAAGGCTTGACACTTTATCTAGCGCCGCCGTGTAATGCCGCGCAAAGCTGTTTCTGTAAAATTCCTTGGAGAAAACCTTGATGATAAATTTAAGATTCGTTTGTCTGATGACGATGATGGTCGCGTTCGCAATTCCGCTGGCGGCACAAGTGCAAACCGAAGTGCCTGCGGCCATTCCTGGCGCAAAGCCCGTCAAAATGGAGCGCATCAAAATTCACGGTACGGCTCTGGAAGGCAATCTGGAAGGCGATGCCGTTGACCGGGATGTGCTGGTATTTTTGCCGCCAAGTTATGCCAGGTCCAAGTCCCGCCGTTACCCTGTCGTTTATGCCTTGCACGGTTATTCCATCGGCGCGGAACAATGGAGCAGGGAAATCCACGTCCCGCAAACCATCGAAGGCGCGTTCGCAAGCGGCGCACAAGAGATGATCGTCGTGCTGCCCGATTCCAAGACCATCCACAACGGTTCGATGTATTCCAGTTCCGTCACCACCGGAGATTTTGAGAATTTCATTGCGCGCGATGTGGTCGCCTACATTGACAAGCATTACCGCACGATTCCGAACCGGCTGAGCCGCGGTTTGGTTGGCCATTCGATGGGCGGGTATGGCGCAACGCGTATCGGCATGAAGCATGCGGATGTGTTCGGCAGCCTGTACGTCATGAGTCCGTGTTGTCTGTCTCCGCGACAAGCCGGACCAGCGAATGCGGAAATGGAAAAGACGCTGGCCGAAGTGAAGACGGCAGAAGATTCGGCCAAATTGCCGTTTCCGGCGCGCGCCAATCTCGCTGCCGCTGCCGCTTGGGCGCCCAATCCGAAGAACCCTCCGCTGTACCTTGATCTGCCGCGCAAAAATGGCGAAGTGCAGCCGGATGTCCTGGCGAAATTTGCGGCGAACGCGCCGCTGGCCTTCATTGACCAATACATCGGAAACCTTCGCCAGTATCGCGCGATTTCCATAGATGTCGGCGACAAGGACGGGTTACGGGCTGATTCAGGCAAATTGCACGATGCGCTGGATAAATATGGGATTGCAAACAGCTTTGAAATTTATCCCGGCACGCACACCAGCGCCGTGGCCGTGCGTTTTCAGAACTACGTCTTACCGTTCTTCAGCAAGAATCTGTGTTTCGTGAAAACCTGTAAGTAACGTAGCAATACCTTTGGCAGAGATACCACGAATGACGAACAATCAAATCCGTTTCGAGGACGGGGCGACTTACGAACGATACATGGGCCAATGGAGTCAGCTTGCAGGAAAAACGTTCCTTGACTGGCTTGCTCCGAAAGCGGGGTTGCGATGGCTTGATGTTGGTTGTGGCAACGGAGCCTTTACCGAATTGCTCGTCGAGCGCTGCGCGCCTGTTTCAGTGCATGGTGTAGACCCGTCCGAGGGGCAGCTTGCCTATGCCCGCACGCGACCTGCGTCGCGTATCGCACAGTTTCATCAGGGCGACGCAATGGCGCTTCCTTTTCCTGATGACAGCTTCGACGTGGCTGTCATGCCGCTGGTGATTTTCTTCGTTCCTGAACCGGCTAAAGGCGTTGCAGAAATGGCGCGTGTGACCTGTCCGAACGGCATCGTGACCGCTTACGGCTGGGATATGCTGGGCGGAGGTTTTCCTTACGAAACGTTGTTGAATGAAATGCGCGGGCTTGGCCTTCCCGTTCCGGAACCGCCGAATCCGGGGGCAGCTTCTATCAACACGCTGCGGGATTTGTGGACAGAGGCAGGCCTGGAAGCCGTTGAAACGCGAGAGATCGTTGTGCAACGAACATTCGCCGATTTTGATGATTACTGGGTGACCGTTCTTGGAGCGCCGAGCGTCGGAGCAAAATTAACAGCAATGGCGTCCGAAGAACTCGAACGCCTGAAAGAGATTTTACATGCTCGCCTGCCAGCAGATGCTGCTGGCAGCATCACTTACAGCGCCCGGGCTAATGCCGTGAAAGGGCGCGTAACAAATTGAAAAGGAGAGAACAAATGAAATGGGTTGCGATGTTTTTTAGAGCCAGTCTGTGTTGCGCGCTTTTTGTGGCTTTTTGTTGTGCGCAGGATGCGGGTGATTTTCAGCCTGCGACGACCAACGTGTGGGGGGCGGAATATCCCCGCGTAGACGGCAAAGGCCGCGTGCAGTTGCGCATAAAAGCCGCCGACGCCACCAAAGTCAGAATCAATTTCTGGAGCGGCCCCAAAGCCGAAATGACCAAACAGGCCGATGGATTCTGGACGTTCACGACGCCGCCGATGGTTCCCGGCTTGCATTATTACAACTTCGTCGTGGATGGCGCAGAAGCCACTGACACCGGCAGTCAGGCATTTTTCGGCGGCAGCAAATATGCCAGCGCCGTCGAAGTGCCTGAACCCGGCACGACCTTTTACACGATGAAAGACGTGCCGCACGGTCAGGTGCGCGAGGTTTGGTACAACTCGAAAGTCACAGGCAGTTGGCGGCACGCGATGGTTTATCTGCCGCCGACCTATGAAGCACAAACCAAACAACGCTTCCCAGTGCTCTATCTGCAACACGGTGGCGGCGAAGACGAAACCGGCTGGATTCGGCAGGGACGCGCCAACGTCATTCTCGACAACCTGATTGCCGAAGGAAAAGCCAAACCGATGATCATCGTGATGGCCTATGGCTACGCCAAACGCGCCGGACAGCCTGCTCCCGCAGTGACCGGCCCTCCGGGCAATTCCCCTGACAGAATGAAGGCAATGCAGGAAATGTTTTCGGCCTTTGAAGACGACCTGACGCAGGCGCTGATCCCGTTTGTTGACAAGACCTACCGCACGCTGGCGAACCGCGAAAACCGTGCCATGGCAGGGCTTTCGATGGGCGGCATGCAAACCTACCAGATTACGCTCAAACACCTCGATCTCTTTTCTCACATCGGCGGATTCAGCGGCGCAGCCGGTTTTCTGGGCGACCAGAAGATGAATCCCAAGACCGATTACAACGGCGTTTTTGCCGATCCGGCGGCCTTTGCCAAAAAGGTCAAAGTGCTCTGGTTGAGCATCGGCACTGCTGAACCTGAAAGAATGCGCGCTGGCATTCACAGGCTGCACGACGCGTTGACCGAAGCGAAGATTCAGCACGTCTTTTACGAATCGCCGGGCACAGACCACGAATGGCAAACCTGGCGGCGCGATCTGCATGGGTTTGCCCCAAGGCTGTTTCAAAAATAAGTTGCAGGAAGTAACCGCCAACATCACCAACACAGGAGAATCTCCAATGCGACCCGTTACGAAACATTTGTTCACCGCCACCATCATCGTCGCTTGTCTGTTGTTCAGCGGCCTGCCCTCCGTCGAAGGCCAATCAGCAGGGGCGCCGCAAGCCCGCATCAAGATAGACACCGACCGCACCATTGGCGAAATCCATCCGCACCTGTTCGGCAATTTTGCCGAACATCTGGGGCGTATGATTTACGGCGGCATTTACGAAGAAGGCAGTCCGCTGTCAGACGCCAACGGTTATCGCAAGGACGTGATGGATGTCGTCAAACAACTCGACGTGACAATCCTGCGCTGGCCAGGCGGCAATTTTGCGTCGGGCTACAACTGGAAAGACGGCGTTGGGCCGAAAGATCAGCGTCCGGTGCGCATGGATCTGGCCTGGAACGATCTGGAAAGCAATCGTTTCGGCACGGACGAGTTTTTGAAGTATTGCGAAGTAATTGGCGCGGAACCTTATATCTGCATCAATCTTGGCTTGGGTACGATTGATGACGCCCGGCACTGGGTCGAATACACCAATGTCGAAAAAAACACCTACTGGGCGGATCAACGTCGCAAGAATGGACGCGACAAACCTTACAACGTGAAATACTGGGCGCTGGGCAACGAGATTGACGGCCCCTGGCAACTCGGCCACAAGAACGCCGAAGAGTATTCCAAATTTGCGCTCGAAGCTGCCAAGGCCATGCGCTCGACTGATAACAGCATCAAATTGATCGCATGCGGATCGAGCAATTACGGGCCGAATGCGGACTGGATGCACTGGAACCGCACCGTGCTGGAAACGCTGCGGAATCAGGCTGATTACATCGCCATACACAGTTACATCAACAACCGCGACAACGATTTCGAAAAGTTCATGGCCTGGTCGCAAACGATTGATAATTACATCAACGTCACGGCGGCTCAGATCAAGGAAGCGCAAAACCGCCAGCAAACCCCGCGTCCGATTTACATCGCTTACGACGAATGGAACGTCTGGTATCGAGCTTTCAACGAAAAGAAACTTGAAGAGGTTTACAACTTCGAAGACGCGCTGGCCATGGGCATGTTTTTCAACTCGTTCTTCCGTCGCGCCGATGTGGTGAAAATGGCGAACCTCGCCCAGATGGTCAACGTCATTGCGCCGATCACGACCAATAAACAAGGGCTGTTTTTGCAGACGATCTATTTCCCGCTGGTCGAATTCACCAAACAGAAAAACAACCAATCGCTGGACACGTTTGTTTCCGCGCCGACGTACAAAATCGGCAATCGTCCGGCGTTGAAATACCTGGACGTTTCGACGACCTACAACGCGGCTGAAAAAACGGTTTACGTCAACGTGCTCAACCGCAGCAAGGATAAAGACCTGACGACGCGCATTGACAATCAGGAAGGCCAGTTGACCAGCGCCGTCGGCGTTTGGGAATTGAATCACCCCGACCTGAAAGTGACGCACACCTTCGGCGACGACAAGAAAGTCCGCCCCGTCACGCGCAACATCACCGCGACAATTGAAAACAACGGCTTCACTTACACCTTCCCTGCGCATTCGCTGACGATTTTGAAGCTGCGGTTGAAGTAAGCGGGCTGGTGTAAGGAAGCGGTGTGTGGCTGAACACTTTTCATCCAGTCAGGCAAAAGTTTCACGGGAAAAAGACCCTGGTTCATTTTCCAGTTGTCATTTTTCAACTGTCATTTGTCATTGCTGCTCAGCGCATCGAGCGATGACAAATGACGGTTGGAAAATGGAATTACCGACGAATTCCTGCTCAACCCGGTAACATCACGCTTCCAACGCAGCTAGCCTGATTTTCTTGCAAATCCACACGTGCCATTACAGGTGATTCAGAAAACTTATGATCTGATCTTGTGGTATGTGCCGCTGTTGAGTAGATTGCCGCGCGATCACAAATTCACTTTGGGCGACCGTATGACAACGGCGCTTTACGATCTGCCCTCTACTTCGCGCGGCGTTCCTGATATTTCGAGCGCAGCAACAGTGTGAAGGCCATTTCCGAATTGACCGCGCGCAAGGCCAGGCGCGTTTCGGCAATCAGCGTCACGCAGCCGTAAAACAGAAACAGCGTTCCGGCAATGCCAAGTAAATTCGGCATCCATCCTGCCTGTTTGAAGACGGCGACATACCCGATGGCGACCATTGCCGCGACGAACAAACTCAGCGCGACGTAAAAGCTGGTGACGGATTGCTGGATCAAACGGCTGCGGCGGGCGTGAATCAGTAACTGGCGTTCGACCTCGGCGCGGCGTTCTTCGGGAAAATCAATCGTGCTTTCGTCTTTGGAAAGCTCTTCGATGGTGCGGCTCAGTTCACGGACGCGATCCACGATTCGCCCCAGCCGTGTGGAAGTCGAAAAGACCAATGTGCCGCAAGCGGAAATCAAAACCGCCGGAGTAATCATCGCGCTCAAAATGTTCAGCGCATTCAATGCCTTTGTCAGGTCTTCCATCTCAATCGCCCAAAGAGTTGATCCGTTCGGCCAGTTGAAAATCCTTTGCCGTCAATCCGCCTTCGCTGTGTGTTGTGACGCTCAGCCTCACGCGATTCCACCCGTGCAGCAGTATGTCCGGGTGATGGTCCATAGCTTCGGCTTCGTCGGCGACGCGGTTGACGAAGGCCAGCGCCGTTTTGAAATCGGCAAACTGGAAATCGCGTACAATCTGGTTGTCGTCCCGTTGCCAGCCGGTAATGTCTGTCAAAAGTCGGACAATTTCTTCTTCATGTAACTTCATTTTGGTCTCCGGAATTGCTGATTATCAGTTACGCAGAACGTTTGTAGGTAATACCAAAGCCAGAATTTTGCAAACCAGACTTTGCTTGCGCAACATAGGGTCGGTGTATAGACTTGCGCCTCAAATAGAGACAATTGAATTACCGGAGCAATTCCATCACAGCACACCTAAACACCTCCCAGGCTAGCTTTAAGTCCGCAACGAATTAAAAGGAGGCAAGAGACTGTATGGTGAAAGAACTTATGTTTGAACGCCGACTTGCGATTGAGCCGAAAACAATCGTCAACGCCTACCGCACGATGTACACATCGCGCCGCATTGACGACAAGGAAATCCAACTCAAAAGACAGAACAAGATATTTTTTCAAATCAGCGGAGCTGGGCACGAAGCAGTATTGGTTGCCGCCGGGATGTTGTTGAAACCGGGCTACGATTGGTTTTACGCCTATTACCGCGACCGCGCATTGGCGCTGCAACTGGGCACTACGCCGCTGGATCATTTGTTGTCGGCGGTGGCGGCTGAAAACGATCCGTTTTCAGGCGGTCGGCAAATGCCTTCGCACTGGAGCAGCAGGACGTTGCACATTGTCGGGCGTTCGTCCTGCACCGGCATGCAGTTTCTGCAAGCGGTAGGCGCGGCAGAAGCGGGTTATAGGTATTCTATGATTAAGGAAATCGCCGACCGCGCCGAACAGTTCAATGCCGACGAAGTTGTTTATGTTTCCGGCGGCGACGGCGCCACCAGCGAAGGCGAATTCTGGGAATCGCTGAACACGGCCTGCAATTTGAAACTGCCGGTTCTGTATTTGATAGAAGACAACGGTTACGCCATTTCGACGCCGGTTGAAGTGAACACGCCGGGCGGCAGCATTTCGCGTCTGGTGACCGGATTCCCCGATTTGTATATCGCCGAATGCGACGGAACCGACCTGTTTGAAAGTTACGACGCGCTGAAAGGAGCGATTGAATATTGCCGTGAACGGCGCGGCCCGGCGCTGGTTCACGCTCACGTCATTCGTCCCTATTCGCATTCGTTGTCGGACGATGAGTCTCAATATCGCACCGAAGAAGAGCGCGAAGCCGATGCCGCCACCGATCCGATTCTGAAGTTGGGCAAATTCATAGTCCGCGAAGGTTTGCTGACCGAAAAGGAATTGCAGCGTGTGCGCGACGAAGCCGATGCCGAAATCAACGCCGCCACCGACCGCGCTTTGGACACTCAACAACCACCGACGAATTCGGCGTTGAAATACGTCTATTCACCCGATGTAGACCCGACTTCGGCGGCATTCGACACCGAAACCGACGCTCAACTGAGCGGCAACGAAGGCACGATGGTTGATCTCATCAATCGCTGTCTGCACGAAGAAATGGACCGCAATTCACACATCGTCGTTCTGGGTGAAGACGTTGCCGACGCCAGCCGCGCGCACGTGCTGAGCCAGGTCAAAGGCAAAGGCGGCGTGTTCAAGGTGACGGCCAATTTGCAGCGCAATTTCGGCAGCGACCGCGTGTTCAACACTCCGCTGGCCGAAGCCAACATCGTCGGTCGTGCGTTGGGCATGGCCACACGCGGGTTGAAACCCGTGGCTGAAATTCAATTTTTCGATTACATCTGGCCGGCCATGATGCAAATGCGCGACGAAGTGGCGTTGATGCGTTGGCGCACGAACAATGCATGGAAATGCCCTATGGTGTTGCGCGTCCCGATTGGCGGGTATCTGACCGGCGGTTCGATTTATCACAGCCAATCCGGGGTTTCGACCTTCACCCAGATTCCGGGCTGGCGAGTGGTCATGCCGTCAAACGCGCTGGATGCCAACGGATTGCTGCGCACGGCGATTCGTTCGGACGACCCGGTGCTGTTTCTGGAACACAAGCATCTGTACCGCCAGACTTACAACAAGAGCCAATACCCAGGGAGCGATTTTCTAATTCCGTTCGGCAAAGCCAAAGTTGTGCGCGCGGGTGACGACCTGACCATCGTCACTTACGGCGCGCTGGTGCAACGGTCGCTGACAGCGGCCAGGCAGGCGGCGAAGGACGGAATCGAAGTCGAAGTGATTGATCTGCGCAGTCTGAATCCCTACGACTGGACTGCCATCGAACGCAGCGTCAAAAAGACCAATCGCGTGATTGTCGCTCACGAAGATTCGCTGTCGTGGGGATACGGAGCGGAAATCGGCGCGCGCATCGCCGACGAACTGTTCGATCATCTGGATGCGCCGGTCAAACGAGTGGCGGCGCTGGATTGTTTTGTCGCTTACGCGCCGCAAGTCGAAGACGCAACGTTGCCGCAAATCGAAGATGTGCTGAAAGCCATACGCGAAACAGCGGCTTATTAACTCTGGGAGCGCGGGCATCTTGCCCGCTGGCGATTATGATCGGAAACGTCGTTGGCATTTACGTCGGCAAACAAAAAGGCGAAGGCAAAACCGAAGTTGCCTTCGCCGAATTTGTTGCCGGGCACGGAGTCCGTGGAGATTGCCACGCGGGCCGCGACGCCAATCGTCAGGTCAGTTTGTTCGCGCAGGAAACGCTGAACCAGCTTCTGGCCGAAGGTTTCACTGTCACCGCTTCCGCGCTCAGCGCCAATCTGTTTATCGAAGGCCTCAACCCGGATTCGCTGAAGCCCGGCGCTCAGCTTCGCATAGGCGATGTGACGCTGGAACTGGTCGAATTCAGAAAACCCTGTCGCAGCCTCACGCAAATAGACAACCGATTGCCCAAACGGTTGTTCGGCCAATGCGGCCATCTGGCGCGCATTGTCAAAGGCGGAATCGTTCGCTCCGGCGATGACGTTGAAGTCGTCGTCAACGAAAAGCAAATGAAGCTGGAGTTTGTTTGAGCAGGTTTACTGTTCTTTGGGCAGCTTGTTTTTATTTGCCATTTGTCAGTTGAAATTTTTCATTTGTCATTGCCTGACAGTTGGCCGCGCTTCCGCCAATGCAAAATGACAATTGCCAAATAACAAATGGAAAATTTTCCCGAACAGAAACACGGCTAGAGTTTTTTCCTCATCCCCAGTGTCAACGGTTCGTAACCCGCATCTTTCCAAAACTCCCTTGCGGCTTCATTGATGAACAGCACATGCAGTTCAGCGGATGCGATCCCCTGGCTGCGCAACCAGTTTTCAGCGGCGACCAGCAATTGTTGGCCTACTCTGGCGCGGCGAACGTCCTGATGAACAAAGGCTCCGGCGATGTATCCGCCTGTGGCTTCGACGTTCGGGCGAGGGCGGCGCAACAGAACGTTGACGATACGGCGCGCGGAATTTTCCAGCCGATCAAGCAGCCATTGCGCCAACCCCAATTCTTTTCGCGTCAGTTGCCGACCGGCGACCATGACTTTGATGTAGCCGATCACTTCGCCATTGATTTCCGCGACGAAAAAACGCTGATTGGGGCGCAACAATTGTTTGCGAATTTCGGCTTCGGTCGCCGCCCACGCGGTCAATTCGCCCATCGTTTCGTTGAGCGATTTTTCGTAAAGCAACAACTGTCGCGACAACGTCGCCAGCGCGGCGGCATCCGTCGTTTGCGCGGCGCGAATCAGCAGATTGGTTTGAGCAATGGTCATCAGAAATTACAGTGTTGAGGTCGTCAAAGGTCGTGTTTGACCGTCAAAGAAAGCATACGCCATAATCGCCGCGGGCTTAAGGTTCCTTCCCCAACAATCCGAAAATCCAATGGTCAAAATCTTCGTTGTCGTATTTGTCGTTGTTTTGTCGTTGGCCGTTACGGTCAGCGCGCAATCCAAACGCGCCAATTACGGCCCAGTGGTCAGAGCCTATTTGACCGGTTTGGACGAAGAACTGACCGAATTGGAATTTCAGTTCAGCCACAGGGAAATCAGCCGCGCGGTGTATGACCGAACCAAACGGCGGCTGGCGGTGCTGAGAAGTTACGTCGAACGTGTGGCGGCGAAAAATCACGAAGACCGCGTGCCTGAATTGCAGGCGCTGGCCGACGATGAATTGAGCATACTGGGGGCTGGCGAGCTGTTGAATCCGAACGAATTGAAACCAGACGACGAAATCGGCGGGCGATGGCTAATTGTCAGCATCGAACGCCAGCGCGAACGATTTTTCGTGCTCGAAAAAATGCTGCCGACGGAAATCAGCCGCGTTGTGCCCGAACGAAAACTCGGCCCTGAAATTGACATCCTGGACGTGATTGAAACGCTGGTCATACGCGAAGAAACAAGCGAACCGCCTGTCGCGCCTGAGCCGGTCGTTGCGCCGAGGGTTGAACCCGCGCCGGCAACGCCCGCTCCGACGCCAAACCCCGAACCGCCAAAACTGCAAACGCAGAATCCGCGATTGCTGCACATTTACCTGCCGGAATACACGACCAGAGCGCGCGAAAAAAAGCTGGAAGGCGAAATCATCGTGCGCGCCTTGTTGCAGCGTGACGGCAAAATCAAAAAGATAAAAATCGAAAAGGGCTTGGGCGAAGGATTGGATGATCGCGCCATCGAGGCCGTCAAACGTTTGGGATTTCTGCCCGCCGAACTCAATGGCGAAGCGGTGGACGCGCAGACGCAGATCGTATTCACCTTCAAGCTGGAAAAAGTTTCGATGTATGTTGGCGCGACGGAGCTAATCACCGGAGGAAAGCTTTGAAATTCCTGCCGGATTTTTTGGCTCGACCGCCCAAACAATGGACGCGACGCGATGTGTTGAAACTGTCTGCGGCTTCGGTGACGACTCTGGGTTTGGGTGTGTTGGGTTACGGATGCGCCGTTCGCCAATCGGTCGAAATTTCTCGCGTCGAAGTGAAGATTGCCAATCTGCCGCGCGCATTCGATTCCCTGACCATCGCGCATCTGACGGACATTCATCACGGTATTTACACAGGCGCGGAATACATTGATCGTTGCGTGCAAATCGTCAACGGTTTGCAACCTGACGTGATTGCGCTGACCGGCGATTTCACTTACGGCGGCAAACGTTACGTCGAACCGTGTGCCGAAGCGCTCAGCGGATTGCGCGCGCGCGTCGGAGTTTACGCCGCGCTGGGCAATCACGATTATTACGTCGGAGCTTCGTCGGTGGCGTTGGCGCTAAAACGCGCCGGTTGCACGATGATGATTGACCAACTGGATCGGTTGGAATTGCGCGGCGAAAGTTTGTGGTTAGCGGGAGTGGATGATTTTTATTACGGCACGACCGATTTGCGCCGGTTGTTGCGCGATGTGCCGCGCGATGCTGCGCGCGTGGTGTTGTCTCACAACCCGGATTTCATCGAAGAATTCGCCGCCAAAAACGAACACGCCGATTTGATGATTGCCGGGCACACGCACGGCGGCCAGATTCGTTTTCCGCTGGTTGGAGCGCCACAGATTGTGTCGCCTTATGGCCAGCAATACGCCGCCGGATTGAATCGCAAAGACGCCATGCAGGTTTACACTTCGCGCGGTCTGGGCACGATCCTGTTGCCGACGCGCGTGGATTGTCCGCCGGAAATCGTCTTGTTTACCTTGAGGAGTTGAGATGAGTTTGTTGACTCAGAATCAGGTTTACGCCGAAATCACCAAAGCCCAGACTGACAAACAAAAGCTGGCCGTGGCCACGATTGTGACGACTGCCGGTTCGACGCCTCAGCGCACAGGGGCAAAACTCTTGGTCTACGAAGACGGGCGAATGCTCGGCACGGTCGGCGGCGGTTGCGTCGAAGCAGACGTTTGGGCCGAAGCCCGCGAAGCCTTGCACGAAAACAAACCGCGGTTATGCAAATTCACGTTGCGCGACAATCCCGACGTGCCGCCCGATGAAGAAGGCATGGTCTGTGGCGGCGAAATGGAAGTCTTGATCGAGGTTTGGACCTAAAAGGGATTGAAGATGCTGACGGCAAAAGAAATTTCTTCGGCGATTGAACAAGCTCTGGCAGAAGGCCATCCGTTGGCCATTGTTTCTGTCATGACCAAAGGCAATCAAGCCGTCGGGCAGGCAAAGTTGCTGGTTGATGACGATGGCAAAATCGTTGCCGGAACGTTGGGCGATGCTGCGCTGGATGAAATTGCCGCTCGGCACGCGGTTTCGCTGATGACCGACGACAGAAAAGAAATCGTTGTCGTCTCCGCCGAAGAACTTTCTCCCACGAAGACACACGAAGAAAACACGAAGACGGAATCGGGCGACTTTGCCCTTCTTCGTGAACCTTCGTGTAACTTCGTGGATAAATTTCTTTCTGAAAACTGGAGGTTGCTGTTTGAAATTTCGCGGCCTCCGTTGGAACTCGTCATTTGCGGAGGCGGCCACGTCGGCCAGGCAGTTGCGGTTGCCGGACGCTTTCTAGGTTTCAATGTGACGGTGATTGACGACCGCGCCGATTTCGCTTCGCGCGACAAATTCCCCGATGAACAGGTTCGATTGATTGCCGATGATTTCGTCGTCGCATTGCAAAGTTTGAAGATCACTCCGGCGTCGCACATCGTCATCGTCACACGCGGCCATCGTCACGACGAAATCTGTTTGCAGGAAGTCATCGCCAAACCAGCGCGCTACATTGGCATGATCGGCAGTCGCCGCCGCACCACCACCATCCGCGAGCGATTGAAACGCGAAGGCGTCGGGCCGGAATTGTTGCGCCGCGTGCACGCGCCCATCGGATTGGACATCGGCGCGCTGACGCCTGAAGAAATTGCCGTCGCCATTCTGGCGGAAATCATTCTGGTTCGTCGTGGCGGAACAGCTTTGCCCAAAAGCCACGAAGGCCCAATGGCTCGCGCTCGATGATTTAATTTTCCGACGCCGCGAGAAAGTTTATTGAATTGGCAAGCTCTCGCTCTATCGGTTAGTATGACAGCGGTTCAGGGCAACCGCCATTACGGTTGAATCTGTTACACAACAACAAACAAACAATCAAAGAGAGTGAGGCGATTTTGGAAATGGACAATACTGCTCAACAAAATGTTCAAGATGCTTTTCTGAACAATCTGCGCAAAGACCGCGTCAACGTGACGATTTACCTGATGGGCGGCGTCAAACTGACTGGCAAGATTCGCAGTTTCGACAAATTTTCGCTCGTTCTGGAATCGGGGAACCTGGAACAGTTGATCTTCAAACATGCGATTTCAACGATTTCGGTTCCGCGCGGCAGTTTCCACCACCCGCGCCCCGAAGGTTTTCAATCGCATTCTCCCGGCCCGGCTTTGTCAACAACGCCGCCGCCAATCAGCACCAGTTCTTCTTCATCTGCTCCGGGAGCGGCCAGCTCAGGGTCTGCGGCGTCTGGAAGTTAGGCGAACAATCAACTTTTTTCTCAACGAGCTTCAATCAGTGTCTGTCACCGGTTGAAGCTCTTGTTGTTTCAACTCGACGAAGTATGAATGTTGGATTTTGCGGCGCTCACCGCACGGGCAAAACGACGTTGGCGATGGAAATTGCGCGGCTGACCGGAATGCAGTTTGTCCGAACTCGCGTGACGGAAATTTTCGCCGAACATAAGCTCCACGCCGCACAGGACATGGATTTTGAAACGCGGCTTAAAATCCAGTACCGGATTCTGGAAGCCTGCGAACGAGATTGGCTGAACGCCACAGGCGAATTCGTCACCGACCGCACGCCGGTGGATTTTCTGGCGTACACGATGGGCGATGTGCTTGGCAAAACCGAAGTCAATCAAGCCGAATTCGATCATTATGTGGAGCGTTGTTTTGAGCTGACCAATCGGTTTTTTGGAGCCTTGGTCATTGTCCAGCCCGGCATTCCGCTGGAAGTGGCCGAAGGCAAAGCCGCGCTGAACAAGGCGTACATTGAACACATCAATAGCCTGGTCATTGGGCTTTGCCACGACCAGCGAGTTCACAACCGCATCATCGTCGTTCGGCGCGAAGTGACGGATTTGGATGAGCGCATCCGTCTGGTTGCGGCTGCGTTGTAAGGTTTGCCCGCTGAAGCTATCATCCGCCCGCTTGACCGTTTGATCCCAACCACAAACCCGAATAATGAAATAAATGGAGGAATTATGGGGCCATACACCCGGAAAGTTTGCGCGCTGTTGGTCTGCGTCGCGTTGGCATTGACGACAATTGCAGTGGATTGGTGGCAAGTCGCCAACGCCCGTCAACAGGACGCCAAAAAAGACGACCCGAAGACGGAAAAGAAAGACGAGTTGATTTTGCAACCGGAAGGGAAGATTTCCTTCACGACGGACGAAGGAACCTGGATGTCGTTGGATGTTTCGCCTGATGGCCAAACGATTGTGTTCGATCTGGCGGGCGATGTGTACACATTGCCGGTTGGCGGCGGCGAAGCCAAACGCATTCTGGGCGACACCTCGTTTGAATCGCAGCCGAAGTTTTCGCCCGACGGCAAGTTGATCGCGTTCATCAGCGACCGCAGCGGAGCCGAGCAATTGTACGTTTGCAAACCCGACGGCAGCGAAGTCAAAGCGATTACGAAAGGTCGCTCATCGGGAATGTTGATGTGGGTTTCGCCTTCGTGGACGCCGGACGGCAATTACATTCTGGCGTCAAAATCCGAGCGCGGCATCGGCACTTTTCACGTTTATATGTTCCACAAAGACGGCGGCAGCGGCGTCAGCGTAGGTCCTCCTCCTCCTCCGCCGCCAGGGCCAGGACAACCACCGCCAGCCAATCAGCGGCAACCGAACAAAATGGGAGCCGTCGCTTCGCCGGATGGGCGGTTCATTTATTGGGCGGAACGCGACCGGGCGTTCACTTACAACGCGCAGTTTCCGTTGTGGCAGATTGTTCGTTTCGACCGTGACACCAGCGAAACTTCGACGATTACCAACGCGCAAGGCAGCGCCATGCGTCCCGTGTTGTCGCCCGACGGCAAGCATCTGGTGTATGCCACGCGCTGGAAAACGCAAACAGCATTGCGCGTGCGCGATCTGGAAACCAGCCAGGAACGCTGGCTGATCAACGGCGTCACCCGCGACGATCAGGAATCGCGCGCCACGCGAGACACCTTTCCCGGATACGCTTTTTTGCCCGACGGCAAAAGTTTGATTGCGCCGATTGACGGCAAAATCAAACGCGTGGATTTCGCCACCGGCCAGGCGACGACCATTCCGTTCAACGCCAAAGTCGAAGTGGATATGGCTGCACGGCTGCATTTCAACTATCGCGTGGATGAGAGTCCGACGGTCAAAGCTCGACTGATTCGTTACCCGGTGCAATCGCCCGACGGCAAACGATTGGCGTTTTCGGCTTTCAACAAAATCTATACGATGGATTTAACCGCCGGAGCGACGCCGAAGCGTTTGACCAATTTGACGGTCGGCGAATTCATGCCTTCGTGGTCGCCCGATGGCGGCAGCATAGCGTTTGTCACGTGGGCCAGCGGAGGCGGACACATTTACAAGGTTTCAGCCAGCGGCGGTTCGCCCCAGCAATTGACCTCAAAAGCGGCGTTTTACAGTTCGCCTGTGTTTTCGCCTGACGGATCGAAGATAGTCTTCACTTCCGGTTCTATTGACGATCAGATGTTTTCCGATTTGCGACAGGAACATGAATTTATGTCCGAGGCCGAAGCCATACTGCACGGTCACGCGGACAAGGAAGTTACAGGTGTCGGTGGCAGCACGGGCGTTGACCTGCGTTACATTTCGTCGAGCGGCGGAGATTCGACACTCATCAGTTCGTTGATTGGGCGTTATCCACATTTCAGCAGCGATCCGAATCGCGTTTACCTGAGTTCGGGGCAAGGGCTGACTTCGATTCGGCTGGATGGGCAGGATCGTCGCACGCACGTTCGTGTGACCGGCAGCGGCGCTCCGCCGCAGCAGGCGTCGGCCAGCCAGTACAAAATCTCGCCCGACGGCACACAGGTCTTTTGCGAAGTTCAAGGCAAACATTATCTGGTGACGATTCCCAAAGTTGGCAAAGAAACATTGAACCTCAGCGTAACCAGTCCTGTGGCTTCGGTGCCGTTCAAGAAAATGTCTGCCGAAGGCGGCGATTATCTGGCCTGGGCGAATGACGGAAAGTCTGTCACCTGGTCTTGGGGCGCGAAGTTTTATCGCCAAGCCGTTTCCACCGATAAACCGGAAAGCTTTGACGTGACGGTCGAAGCTCCGCGCGCCAAAACCAAAGGCACTGTGGTGCTGAGCGGCGCTCGCATCGTGACGATGAAAGGCGATGAAGTCATCGAACGCGGCGACATCACCATCACCGACAATCGCATCACAGCCATCACTCCGACGCCATTGGTCAAAGGCAAAGCTCCAAAAACGAATTACCCGGCGGACGTGAAAGTGATTGACGTTTCAGGCAAGACCATCATTCCCGGTTTGGTGGACGTTCACGCGCACATGTGGCCGCCGCGCGACGTGCATCAAACGCAGGTTTGGCAGTATCTGGCAAATCTGGCTTACGGCGTGACTACGACCCGCGATCCGCAAAGCGCGACTACGGACATTTATGCTTATGCTGATCTGGTCGAAACCGGCGAAATCATAGGTCCGCGCGTTTACACCACAGGCCCCGGCGTATTTGATCGTTCGGGATTGGACGACAAGGAAGCGACGCGCAATTTCATCAAACGTTACAAGGAAGCCTACCAGACTATGACGTTGAAACAATACGTCGCGGGCGACCGCATCGTGCGGCAATGGGTGGCGCTGGCGTGCAAGGAATTCGGCATCACTCCAACGACCGAAGGCGCGCTGGATATGAAGCTGGATCTGACGCAAATGCTTGACGGATTTTCCGGCAACGAACATTCGCTGCCGATTCAGCCGCTGTACAAGGACATGGTGGAGTTCGTCGCTCAGACCAAGACTTACTACACGCCGACGATTCTGGTGGCGTATGGCGCGCCATGGACGGAAAACTACTTTTTCCAGAACACGAACGTCGTCAACGACAAAAAACTCGCTCGATTTGTCCCGCAGGAATTGTTGCTGACCATGCTGCGGCGTCGCGGTCAATGGTTCACGCCGGAAGAATACGGGTTCAAAGGCATTGCCGAAGGCGCGGCGAAAATAGTTCGCGCTGGCGGGCGCGTCGGACTCGGCGGACACGGACAGATGCAGGGCATCGGTTGCCATTGGGAATTGTGGGCGCTGCAATCAGGCGGCATGACACCGATGGAAGCCTTGCGCTGTGCGACCATTTTCGGAGCCGAAGCCATAGGGCTGACTCAGGATGTCGGTTCACTGGAAGTCGGCAAGTTGGCCGATTTGATTATTCTGGATCAAAATCCGCTGGCTGACATTCGCAATACGAACACGATTCGCTTTGTCATGAAAAACGGCGAACTGTACGAAGGCGACACGATGGATCAGCTCTGGCCTGTGCAGCGCAAACTGGAAAAACAATACTGGTGGGATCGCGAGCCGAAGTAAGCCCGACTCACTGCTGATAACTCGCTGGCCAATTCCGGGTTTCAACGCCGGGATTGGCCAGTTTTGATTTTGAAGCAGTTGTTGTTTCCGAACGTCGAGCTAATCGCTCAGCCGAAATTCAAACATCACGACGTTGTTCGGCGCTTCGATGCCGCCAGCCGATTGATACAGACGTTTGGCTGCGGTGTTGTCGTGTTCTGTCAAGACCCAGGCCTCGGCGCAACCCAGTTGCCGAGCTTTGTCGAGCAAACAAGCCATGATTTGTTTGGCCAATCCTTGTCCTCTGTGAGATTCCGCGACGCCGACTTCGTTGATCCAGAATTCGGGTGCCGGTTTGTCCGGATGCACATAACAAACGGCGCTGGCAAAGCCGACGATGACTCCGTCGGCAATTGCTACCGCAATGTGATGCCGCGGGTCAGCCAGAAATTCCGTCGTCGAAGCGGGAATTACTGGATCATCAAACACGTCCGGATCAGCCTTGGCCAGAAGCTCCACGTCTTTTGCGGTGAGCAATCTGACTTCGGGAATAGCGTTCATCTTGTCTCCTGAAAGTTCAATCAGGCACTTCAATTTGACACAGCCGGATCGCTACAATTCACCATCCACGGAATGCCGAATTGGTCCGTCACCATGCCGAAGCGCAACGCCCAGAATGTTTGTTGCAACGGCATGTTCACCGTTCCGTTTTCTGCCAGGGCGTCAAAGATGCGTTCGGCTTCGGCGGCATCGTCAAAGCTGAGCGAAACGCAGAAGCCGTTCGGTTGCGAGTAATATCCCGGAGGGCTGTCGGCGCCCATGACTGTGACGCCGCCGATTTCGATGGTGGCGTGCATGATCTGGTCGCCGATTTCGGCAGGAAACTGATCGGCCATTGGCGAATCTTTGTAGCTCAGCGAAAACACTGGCTCCGCTCCCAATCGCTGTTCGTAAAACTTAAACGCTGCGGCGCATTGGCCGTTGAAGTTCAGATGTGGATTCAATTTCATAACGATCTCCTTGTGAATGGAAATGGAATTGGGAATTTCAGGCGTGTTGATTATTTCCGCCATGGAATGAGTGAACGCAATCGTTCATCGCGCAAATACAACCCACCCCAGAGCAACACGCCAAACAGAATCGGAATAAAAAAAGGCTCTCCCACGCGAATGTGAGTTGACGCCGCCCCGCCCAGATATCCGGTCAACAAGATCGCACCCAACACTGCCGTGCGTGGAATGAGATACAGAACGGTGCAAAGCACTTCGACAATGCCGATGACGAGAAGCGATTGCTGTGGATAGCCATACTTGATGAACCCTTCCATCGCTTGCGGAGCGCCGGACAATTTGAAATAGGCGCTGAGAAACAATAATGGCATCGGCAAAAGACTCAGCGCCCAACCACCCCAGAACACTTTTGCTGAAACTGAGCCAGCTTTCGTTGTCAGCGGAACAAGCGCGTGCAATCGTTTTTCGCGCAGATAAAATCCGGTCCACAACAGCGCCCCGATCATGATTGGAAACAAAATCGGAAACCATCCTGCGCCCATACGAACGTGAGTGTTGACTGCGCCGCCCAGATAGCCGGTCAGCAGGATCGCGCCCAACATGGCGATGCGCGGCACGGCATAAATGATCGTACAGAGCGTCAGCGTTATGCCGAGCGGCACGATGATGCTTTCGGAATAACCAAGCTGTGTGGTCGCTTCGATGACCATCGGCGGTTTGAACAGTTTGGCGACGCCGTCAAAGAGCAGAAAAAGAATCGGCAGGGCGCTGAGAATGCGCCCTGCCCACAGTTGATTTTTCGAGATCAGGGTAATCGTAGCCATCTTGTTTCCTCTGTTTCAGTTGGTTGTTTCTTCAGGCCATTTGCAGGTTACAGGTTGCTATCTTCTCGGCTCATACCGCAGCGCCACCGCACCTGAGCTAAATTCCTGCCGGCTTACGAGCTTCAAATCAACATACCTTGATAGCCCCGCGAACAGCGCAGGCCCGTGACCGGACAGCCGGGGTTGCACCACGAACTCATACTCATCAATCAATCCCAACTCCGCCAACGCCAGCGGGAGCTTTACGCCTCCCAAGAACAGTCCCTTGCCCGACTGCTGCTTGAGTTGCTGCACGGCCTTCCCCATATCCCCGCGCAAGAGTTCCGCGTTCCAATCAACCCGCTCCAGGGTACTCGATACGACGTACTTCTTTGCCGCGTCAATCGTCCGGGCGAAGGGTTCCATCCAGGGTTCCATCCAATCAGGGATCACTCCCGTTTGCGCTGGAGACCGAAACGCTGCCTCCATCATTTCGTAAGTCACCCGGCCAAAAAGGAGGGCGTCAGCCTGAGCGATGCTCTCAGTTGCGTGACGATGCAATTCTTCGTCAGGGATCATAACTTGATGATCGCAGCACCCGTCCAGTGTGACGTTGATGGAATACCGAAGGGGGCGCAGGATGCGAGCTTGAATGTCCATGAGCTCTCTTTGTCAAAATTGTTCGTCGGCGGTCGGGCCATACGCTCCGGGTACGGGTACGTTGAGCAGTCGCAGGTAAACCGAAAGCTGGCCACGATGGTGAATCAGATGGCTCAACACGAAATCACGAAACACTGCGGCGCGTTCGCGTTCAAAGCGCGTGCGGCCTTTGATTCTGAATTGCCAGTTTTGTTCGAGCGCCGCGTCGTTCGTAGCCGCCAATGCCTGCTGGCCGCGCGCGACGGCTTCGTCGAAGCCCTGCAGCAATTCCGCCACCGAGGCCGCTTCAAAAAACTGATACGTAGCTGGATTCATATCGAGTTCATCGTGACGGAGAATCGCGTCTGTCCAGCGCAGACAATCTACGATGTGCGCAGCGAGCGCCCCGGCGGTGAAGGATTTTTCGTGCGGCTGCCAAGCGAGTTGATCGTCCGGCAGCCGCTCCAATTGTTTGCGCGTAGCCTCTGTCTCGCGCGTGAATTCAACTTTCAGCGAGTTTGTTTGTTTCATGATTGGTGGTGTTAGTTCGGAATTTCCGGCTCGACGAGGCTCGTCAGATGAGCGAGCGAGTTACGGTTGCGGCGGAACGGCGTTCGGATCCATCCAGAACAGTCCCCAGCCATTGCCGTCCAGGTCTTCATAATCGTGCGAATACATAAAGCCGTGATCCGTCGGTTCGCTGGCAGTCGAGCCGCCCGCCGCGACGGCCTTGGCGACGAGTTCATCCACTTGCGCGCGGCTTTCGCACGTAAGCGAGATCAACGCGCTGGTGGCTTTTGTCGTGTCACAGATTTCTTTCTTCGTGAGCGATTGGAGTTTCGCGCGCGTCCCCAACATTGCGTAAATGTCTTCACTGATAACCATGCAAGCCGCCGTTTCGTCGGCGAATTGCGGGTTAAAGGTGTAACCGAGCTTGGTATAAAACTCGATGGATTTTTGCAGGTCTTTGACCGGCAAGCTCACAAAAATTTTCGTAGCCATAATTTCTCCTTGTTGCAATGGTTTCAGGCTAACCAGCTTTTTTTAAGGTTGCTTGTGGGGCTTGGCATCAAGAAAGTCGTTCACCATCGGGACGATGGTTGTCATGCGGTTCATCAGCGTAACGTGTGTTGTGTTGGGCAAAATAGCCAGTCTCGATTCCGAAGGCGTTTGTATGTCGCCATGAATGTTGCCGCCGCCCTTGAGCCTGAACATTTCAGCGATGTGATCGAGCCGAACACCATCAGCATCGCCGTGAATAAAGAACATTGGCGCTTTGGTAGCTTTGAATTTATCGGCGCCAAAGTCGTATGGCTTCAAAGCGGTTGCTTTGATGTGATTGAAAAAATCCGCGAACCCGTCCGGCTTCGGGTTCAGCTTTTTCCATTCGGCTTCGACAGGCGTTCCTTTGAAGATTTCCAAAGTCATGTTCCGCAACGCATCGTTGCCTTCCTTGACCCATCCGTCGCTGCGAATCGGGGCTGAAATGCTGACAACCTTTCGCACTTTTTCAGGATGTCGAATGGCACATTGCATCGCAACGCCGGCGCCTAAGCTGTAACCGATGAAATTCGCACTTGGGATTTTTAGAAAATCGAGCAGCTTCGCCACATCGTCGGCGGAGTTTTCAGCAGACATGTCGCGGTTGATGTCGGCTGTTCGTCCGTGCCCCTGCATTTCAACGGCAATCACTTTCCGCGTTTTGGAAAGTTCGCTGACCCACTCTTTCCAGTCGCCTGTAATTGCCATGAACGCGCCGTGGAGCATCACGACAGGCTCGCCGCTGCCGTGTATTTCGTAATACATGTTTAGTCCGTTAACCGGCGCATAGCCCGTAGTTGGTTTTTGCTGCCCCGATACGCCCCCCGACATGAGCATTGTCAGGAGCAGCGATAGGAAAAAAACTGTTGTCTTCATATTTGTGTTCCTATTGATAATCTTTGTCAGATGGTGAGTACGTCTTTAACGAAAGCCGCGATCCCGCAAGATGTGTTGTATGTGGTCACTTATCATCCTCTTCTATCTGAGGCGCGCCTGTTTTTACCTCGCCCGCGCGCTCGTAGTTCACGATGATGATGCCGTTCGGAGAAACCTGGCTGTAAGTCACCTTGAAAGCTGCCGGGATAGTGCCGTCGGCGAACAAACGTTTTCCGGCGCCAAGTGTGATCGGAAGTATCATCAGGTGCAATTCGTCAACCAGATCATTTTTGAAGAGTGTCTGAAGCATGTTGGCGCTGCCCATCACGTGTAGATCGGGGCCGTCTGTTTGTTTAAGCTGCCTGACTTTCTCCGCAAGGTCTCCGCTTAAAAAGACGCTGGGCTGCCAATCGCTTGAGTTGCGTGTGTTCGAGGCCACGTACTTCGTTGCGGTCATCACGTTCGGCCAGAAGTTCGAATGCGTCGGCCAATACGTTTCCCAGACAGCGAAGGTCTTTCTTCCTAAGAGCAGATCTGCCTGCTTGGCGAGCCGCGCTTGCACCACGGCCCCCGTCGCTTCGTCCGCATAGGGGAAAAACCATCCGCCGTATTTGAATCCGTCGCCGTCATTCTCTTCGTTCTGTATGACACCATCAATGGTCATAAATTCGCAGGCAATTATTTTTCTCATTATTTTGCCTCCTTTTCAGTTGGTTGATGATGATAAGCGGCTCACGCTTGTTGCCGCAGTTTTTCCGCTTGCGCGAAGATACGCTCTTCCTGTTCGCGCAATTCCGGCGTGAATTCGGCGCCGAAATCTTCGGCTTCGAATACCTGCCGGATTTCGATTTCGCTTTCGATGCCCGTCGGGTTGGGACAGCGTTTGACCCATTCGATGGCTTCGGCCAGCGAATCGCATCGCCACAACCAGAACCCTGCAATCAGTTCTCTGGTTTCGATGAACGGCCCGTCGGTCACAATGCGTTGACCGCCGGAAAATTTTACGCGCGCGCCTTTGGAACTTGGGTGCAATCCTTCGCCCGCCAGCATGACGCCGGCATTGACGAGTTCTTCGTTGTAATTTCCCATCGCTGCCAGCAACTCTTCGCTGGGCATGACGCCTGCTTCTGTTTCTGCATTTGCCTTGATCAAAACCATGAATCTCATTGTGTTTCCTCCGTAATTGGTTATCCGTCGTATGCTTCCTGCAATTTGGCAATGTCCATTTTGTTCATTTGCAGTACGGCCTGCATGACACGTCCAGCCCTGACCGGATCAGCGTCTTGCATCATTTCGCCGAGAGTGGCGGGAATGATCTGCCAGGACAATCCGTATTTGTCTTTCAGCCAACCGCAGTGGCTTTCTTCTCCCTCTGCCGTCAACTTTTCCCACAATGCGTCAATTTCCTCTTGCGTCCGGCAGTTCACATAAAGCGAAATGGCTTCGGTAAATTTGAACATAGGGCCGCCGTTCAGAGCGTAAAACTGCTGCCCGTCGAGTTGAAAAGTGATGAAAAACGCCTGTCCCGTCGGGCCTGGGCCGCCCTCGCGGTGACGCACGACGCTGATGATTTTTGAATCGTTGAACAGCGAAACATAAAAATTCACTGCTTCTTCGGCGTTGTCGTTGAACCACAGATAAGTCGTGATTTTTTGCATGATGCTTCCTCGTTGGTTTTATTGTTCCGGCAATCCGGCGACTTCGATGACCGGGCGGATTTCGACTGTGCCGACGCGCGCGCCGGGAATCCGTTCGGCTACGCCAATCGCTTCGTCCAGATTTTGAGCTTCAATCAGATAGAACCCGCCCAGGTGTTCTCGCGTTTCAGCAAATGGGCCGTCGGTGACCAGCCGCTGGCCGTCACGCACGCGGACGCTGGTGGCCGTCGCCACCGAATGCAGCGGAGCCGTCGCCAGAAACTTTCCTTCGGCGTGTAAATCGCGCGCCAGTTGCGCCGATTTGACGTAACACTGTTCGCGTTCGTCGTTGGTCATTGCGTTCTCTTCCATATAAATCAGCAACACGTACTTCATCGGGTATCCTCCTTGAAGATTTGAAAAAGATTTGTCTTCGCCGGTAAATCGAACGGCAGATTGCGAATTCGACAACGCGCGAAAATTTTTTTGGTTTTTTTATGACGCCTCAAACTCAACCATACGTAACTCATGCGATTGACTTGCTTTATCGTTCCGATTGGGGGCGAATTGTGGCCACGCTTATCAAGCTGGTGGGCGATTTCGACGTGGCTGAAGAAGCCGCACAGGAAGCGTTTACTGTGGCGTTTACTCAATGGCAGACCGACGGCGTGCCGGAATATCCGCGCGCCTGGATCATTCAAACCGCCCGGCACAAAGCCATTGATCGCATTCGCCGCCGGGCGCGACATTCGGAAAAACTGGAATCGTATGTGGCCTCCGGTCTGGTTCCGTCCAGTGTGGAGCCGGATTACGACACCAACGAAATTCCGGATGAACGATTGCGATTGATTTTCACCTGCTGCCATCCGGCGCTTGCGCCTGAATCTCAGATTGCGCTGACGCTGCGTATGCTCGGCGGGCTGAAAACGGATGAAATTGCGCGCGCTTTTTTAGTTTCCACAGAAACGATGGCTCAGCGGCTGGTGCGCGCCAAGCGAAAAATTCGTGACGCTGCAATCCCATATCGCGTGCCGGACACGAGCGAAATGGCTGCGCGATTGGATGCCGTGCTGACGGTGATTTACCTGATTTTCAATGAAGGGTATGCGGCGACACGCGGCGAAACTCTGGTGAGGGCTGATCTTTGCTCCGAAGCCATTCGATTGGTGCGACTGGTGCGAGCGTTGATGTCGCCGCATACGCCTGCTGATGTGGCGGCGCTGTTGGCGTTGATGCTGTTGCACGACGCGCGGCGCGATGCTCGTATTGATGAAACGGGCGATCTGGTGCTGCTGGAAAATCAGGATCGCAGCCGCTGGGATCGGGCGCAAATCGCCGAAGCGATTCCTCTGGTCGAAGAATCATTGCGCGGCAATCCAGGAATTTTCGCGTTGCAAGCGGCGATAGCGGCTGTGCATTGCCAGGCGGCGAGCGTCGAAGACACAGACTGGCCAGGGATTGTCAGGCTTTACGACCTGCTCGAACTCGCGCAACCTTCGCCTGTGGTGAAGCTCAATCGAGCCGCTGCCGTTGCCATGGTTGACGGCCCGCAAACTGCGCTTGCGTTGATGGACGCGCTGGCTGATGAACTTGACCAGTTTCATCTGTTCCATGCAGCGCGGGCTGATTTATTGCGTCGCACAGGTGCGTTTGCCGACGCGGAAAAACATTACCAAAGAGCATTGGAACTGGCGACCAACGAAAGCGAGCGCCGCTTTCTGGAACGACGGCTTGGCGAAGTTCAACAAGCCAAAGAATGAAACCATTTTCGCCAGACCAAATTCGATGACCTAATTTGTTGGCTCTTGCCAAACGATTCTACCGCCGACAATCGTCGCCACCGGAGCGCCTTTCAATTCCCATCCATCAAATGGCGTGTTGCGGCTTTTGGATTTGGACTTCGCCGCTTCTACTTTGATCGGTTTTTCAGGATCGAAGATTGTCACGTCGGCAATCGCGCCAAGCTGCAACGTGCCGCGATCCAGATTGAACAGCTTCGCCGGGTTCGTCGCCAGCAATTCAACCATGCGAGTCAGCGAAATCACGCCGCGATGAAACAACCGATCCAGCGTCAAACTGACGGCGGTTTCCAAACCCGTGATGCCGTTCGGAGCTTTGTCGAATTCGTACATCTTTTCGTTGGCGTGATGCGGAGCGTGATCGGTGGCAATGGCGTCAATCGTGCCGTCGCGCAAAGCTTCCAGAATCGCTTCGACATCATTCTGCGAACGCAACGGCGGAGCCATTTTGAAATTAGTGTTGTAACCGCTTTCGTAAACGTCTTTGTCGGACAGCGTGAAATGGTGTGGCGTGACTTCGCAGGTGACTTTCAAACCGCGCGCTTTGGCTTGGCGAACCAGATCAACGGATTTGGCGGTTGAAATGTGAGCGATGTGAATGCGCGCGCCGGTCATTTCGCCCAGCAGAATGTCGCGCGCCACGTGCAAATCTTCGGCTGCGCCGGGCAAACCTTTCAATCCCATCAATGCGGAATACTCGCCTTCGTGCATGGCCCAACCCGTCGCTCCGCAGCAATCTTCGCAATGATCCACCACAGGCAAGTTGAAATCGGCTGCGTATTCCATCGCCCGGCGCATGATGCCGGAATCCAGCACTGGCTTGCCGTCATCGCTGATGGCGACGATGCCTGCGGTTTTCATCTCGCCGATTTCGGCCAATTGTTCGCCTTTGGAACCTTGCGTAATTGCGCCGATGGGAAAGACGTTGGCCAGCGCGGCTTTGCGCGCTTGTTCCAGCATGAAACTTGTCACCGAAGAATTGTCGTTGATCGGCTTGGTGTTCGGCATGCAACACACCGACGTGAAGCCTCCGGCCACGGCTGCGCGCGCGCCGGATTCGATGGTTTCTTTGTATTCAAAACCCGGTTCGCGCAAATGCACGTGCAAATCAATAAAGCCCGGCGCGACGATCAAGCCCGTAGCGTCAAAAACTTCAGCGTCATCAGCAGAGATACTTTCAGCAATTTCCGCGACGCGGCCATCGCGGATCAGCAAATCGCGCTTGGCTTCCAGAGCTTGTGATGGATCAATGATTATGCCGTTAAGAATCAATAGTTTGTTCATAAGTTTTAGGAAAGATAACGGAACAGACGGAAATAACGGAATGAACGGAAAGTTTCTGGAGAGTTAACGGAAGTCTTTGATATTGGGAATACGCTCCTGTTGGAGCAACGGAAAGTGGCCAAAGTTGAAAAGTAACCCAAGCTGATATTCCGTAGCTTTCAAATAGTTGGTTACCTGAGCGAAGTTTTCAGGGCTTAGCCGGGAGATTGCTTTGATCTCGACAATGATTTTGTCGTAGCAAACGAAGTCAGGCTGATACTTTTGCTTCAATACGTGGCCTTGATAAGTCAACTTCAAAGGTTTTTGTGGAGTAAATGGAATGCCGCGTTTCCTGAACTTGATTTCCAGACACTCCTGGTAAACGAGTTCAAGGAAGCCGTTGCCCATAGTTTTATAGACTTCCATACAAGCGCCCTTTTATCGCGTAACTCTCTTCTTCATAAATAAGCTTTTCACTCATTTCGCTATTTTCCGTCTCTTCCGTTATTTCCGTTTGTTCCGTAATCTCTATTCCCCACCCGCAAGTAAATAAAGTATTGCCATTCGCACTGCCACGCCGTTTTCCACCTGATCCAGAATCAGCGACGAAACCCCATCGGCCACATCCGAATCAATTTCGACTCCACGATTGATGGGGCCGGGATGCAGCACAATCGCATCAGGTTTGGCCAGCGCCAGCCGTCGTTTGTTCAACCCGAAATGAATCGAGTATTCGCGCAAAGAAGGGAAGAAACCGCCGCTTTGTCGCTCCATCTGAATTCTCAGCATCATCACCACGTCGGCGTCGGTTATGGCGTCTTCGATTGAATCGGCAAACCGAATCGAACCATTGCCAGCAGGAATCTGCTTTTCCAATCCGAACGGCAGCAACGTGCGCGGCCCGGCCAATACTACGTGCGCTCCGAGCTTGGTCAGCAGATGCGCGTTCGAGCGAGCTACACGGCTGTGCAACACATCGCCGATGATGGCGACCTTCAATCCCCCGATGCGGCCTTTGGCGTGGCGAATGGTAAGGGCGTCGAGCAAGGCTTGCGTCGGATGTTCGTGCGCGCCGTCGCCTGCGTTGATGACGGCGGCTTTGACGATTTTGGCGATTTGATGCGGCGCGCCCGACGAAGAATGGCGGATGACAATCGCGTCGGGAGCCATCGCTTGCAGATTGAGCGCGGTGTCCACCAGAGTTTCGCCTTTAACCACGCTGGAAGTCGAAGCCGAAATGTTGATTGTGTCCGCCGACAGCCTTTTGCCTGCGATTTCAAAACTGGTGCGCGTGCGCGTCGAAGCTTCGAAGAACAGATTGATGACGGTTTTGCCGCGCAACGTGGGGACTTTTTTGATCTGGCGCGTGTTGATGTCGCGGAATGTCACGGCTGTGTCGAGGATCAAATTGATCTCTTCGACGGAAAGGTCGGCGATTCCCAAGAGGTCTTTGCGGTTCAGCGGCATTATTTCTGTTCAACAAGCAACACCTGCTCGGTGTCGTCAAATTCCGGCAGCATGACTTTGATGATTTCGGCTTCGGTGGTAGTGACAGTTTTGCCGACGTAATCGGCCTGGATCGGCAATTCGCGCCAGCCGCGATCAATCAACACAGCCAGTTGCACACGGCGTGGGCGGCCAAAATCAATCAGCTCATCCATTGCCGCGCGAATCGTGCGTCCGGTGTACAGCACATCGTCCACCAGAATGATCGTCTTGCCGGTGATGTTCGCGGGCAATTCGGTTTTGTTGATGACCGGACGGTCGGCGACAGTGGTCAGATCGTCGCGGTACAGCGTGATGTCCAACGTGCCGCGAGCGACATCCACGCCGTCCATCTCTTTGATTTTTGCGGCGATTGTATCTGCCAGCGGAACGCCTCGGCGATGAATGCCTACCAGCAACACATTGGCCAGGTCGGGATTGTTTTCGACAATCTGCGAAGCTATGCGCGCCATGACGCGGTTCATGTCTCCGGCAGTCATGACAACGGCTTTTTGCGTGAATTCCATCGTTCACCTCTGAAATGGTCGTTTGAGAGTGGTGGAAGCAGGCGTGGACTATAGCACCGCTTACAATTTCCTGGCCAGTTCCGCCTGAAACGCGCGAATGCGGCGGGCGTTGGTGCCCATATCGCCTTTGCCGATGCGCGATTTCGAGCGCACGTTGACGACGGTGGAATCGCCTTCGCTGGCGATGGTGATGGTCACATCGTCTTTGAACTTGAACAGGCGAGTAGTGGCAATGGCTTCGATGATGCCTTGTTCAGGCTTGCTTTCGCGTATTTCCCAGCCTTGCGCTTGCGAAACTTCCAGTGCGGCGGCGAAAACTTTGTCCGCTGGCTGGTTGAACCGCTGCGGTTGCAGATCGGCGTATTGCGGAGTTTCGCCGGTTTTCACGTCGTTGATGCGCGGCCAGATCATCCCCAGCAAAAACGGCGAACCGGCCAGCAGGATGACCCCTATAAGAACGAAAGGGAAGATTTTGTTCAGCGTCATAAGTTTGATTTCGATTTGAAGCAGGATTTTGAACGAATGCCAATCTACACGAAGCGCCGGACTTGTGCCAACTTTGCCGGTCAAAATGCTTCTGCTAGACTGCCGTGCGGTCACGAAAAATCACTCACTCGGAGTTTTCCCTTTGTCTGTTTTCAGAAAAATCCCAAAAATGGTTGACGCCGTGGTCACGGTCGAACGGAACGAGATCGTTCGTTCCGGTTCTTCGCGCAGTTACGGATATTTGCGCCTGCGGTTGGATGAACCGATCCCGGTCTTGCCGGGGCAGTTCGCCATGCTCAAATCGCATGGGCTTTATGAACCGCTGTTGCGTCGAGCGATGGCGTTTTACCGCTGCGCACCTGCTGGCGAGCGGCTTGACGTGGATTTCATTTACCAGATTCTGGGCAGAGGTACGCAGGAATTGGCAAAGCTGGAACCGGGAGACAAGGTGGATTTTCTGGGTTCGCTCGGCAACACCTACGACATCAATTTTGCCCTTGACCGCGAAGCCTTGCTGGTTGCCGGAGGCGTCGGTTCGCCAGCGGTCTTTATGCTGGCGGAAGAATTGTTGCGGCGAAACATCCAGACACGACTGTTTCTGGGCGGAGCCAGTCGCGGCGATTTGTGCGGCCTGGATGACTTTGCCGCTTTGCTGGGTAATGAAAACATCGCTTGCTCGACGGTGGACGGAAGTTACGGCGAACAAGGATTCGTAACGGCTCCGCTGGAACGCCATCTGAAAGCATCGGCAGGCAAGCCGACGGTCATTTATTCCTGCGGCCCTGATCCGATGCTTCACGCTGTGGCGAAGCTGGCAACCGCATACGAAGTTCCGGCTCAACTGTCGCTCGAAGCTCCGATGGGCTGCGGCTTTGGCGTGTGCGTAGGTTGCGCGGTGGCGGTGAATCATGACTGTCCAGAAGGATTCGTTTACAAAAAAGTCTGCACAGATGGGCCGGTGTTTTGGAGCAGGGAACTGCATTGGTGATTGGTGAAATTAGCCATTAAGCATTGACCATTGTCCATTATCCGACAGCGTGTTTACCTTTCCGTTAATGGTCAATGGTTAATGGTCAATTGCCGGTTCGTTACAACGAAAATTATGAAAAATCGAGACATTGTGTATTGCGCGGGCGGCATTGTCTGGCGAGACGATAATCGCCAGGTTCTGTTGATAAAAAGCCGCGAAGATCAATCCTGGAAATTTCCCAAAGGCCACATTGACGACGGCGAAGATTGGGAAGCCGCCGCCCGGCGCGAAGTCAAGGAAGAAACCGGTTACGACACGGTGATAACGGATTTCGCCGGATTTCGAAAATATCCGGTCAAAGGCCGGTTGAAAGTCGTGCTGTATTGGCACATGGGAGCTGTCGGTGAGCAAGAATTTGAACCTTCCGAAGAAATCGAAGAGTTTGAGTGGTTGACGATTGGCGATGCCGTCAATCGCCTGACGTTCCTGAACGACAAACAATTGCTGCTGAGTTTCACCAACGATGGCGAACGTTACTAACCCACAACTCGAAGTCGAAATTGCCGGAGTGCGATTCAACAACCCGGTCTGGACGGCCAGCGGCACGTGCGGGTACGGACTGGACATGGCCGAGTTGATTGACCTGAACCGGCTCGGCGGAATTTGCACCAAGGGGTTGTCGGCCAAACCCATGCGCGGCAACGCTCCGTGGCGAATTGTCGAAACGCACGGCGGAATGCTCAACGCCATCGGATTGCAGAATATCGGCGCGCGGGCTTTCATCGCGGACAAACTGCCGCAATTGCGGAACTACGACACGCGAGTGATTCCGAACGTGTTCGGTTACACGATTGAAGAGTACATCGAAGCGATACGGATTCTTGAAGACGGCGAAGGCATTCACGCTTACGAACTGAACATCTCCTGTCCGAACGTCAAAGCCGGGGGCGAAAGTTTTGCCAACGATCCGAGTCAAGCAGCGGCAGTCACCGAAGCAGTCAAGCGCGCCGCCAGTCGTCCGGTGATCGTCAAAATGTCGCCGAACGTGACTGACGTTGCCGTTGTCGCTCGCGCGGTCGAATCAGCCGGAGCCGACGCCTTGTCGTTGATTAACACGGCGGTCGGGATGGCGATTGACATTCATACGCGGCGGCCCAGGTTGGCGAATAAAACCGGCGGATTGTCCGGCCCGGCGATCAAACCGATTGCCGTGCGTTGTGTGTTTCAGGCTTCGCGGGCGGTGAAAATCCCACTGGTCGGGATTGGCGGAATCGCCACAACCGAAGACGCGCTGGAATTCATCATCGCCGGAGCTTGCGCAGTGCAGGTTGGCACGGCGAATTTTTACGATCCGTCGGCTTCGATGAAGATCGTTGACGGATTGGCGGATTATTGTCAGCGAAACGGCCTGGCCAGCATCAACGATCTGGTGGGGTCTGTGGTAGTTGACTGAGTGATTCCGCATCGGGAGGCCGCAGTGAAGTTCGTAGCCTTTCTATTGATTGGAATTTTCGTCTGGCTGCCGGTCGGCGTTTTGCCGGAAACCGCAGCGAAAGCGAAACCGGCCAGATTTTCAGTGACGGTGGAACCGGCTTTGCCTGTCAATGGTTCGCCGGTCCTGTTTCGCGTCAAAACCGATCAGGCGTTGAAGTCATTGGCTGGAACCTGGTTGGGACATCGCGTGGCGTTCAATTTTGATTTGAGCAATGGCGAATGGTACGGCTTTGCCGGTATTGATCTGGCAACGAAGGCCGGTCGGCATGCCTTGCAACTCGAAGGCGCGTTGACCGTCGGCGGGCGTTCGGCTTTCACGGAATTCGTGACGGTTCGCAGCGCACAGTATCCGAGCAGCCGATTGCGCGTGGCGCGAAAGTTTCTGGACCCTGACGCCGAAACGCTGGAACGAATCAAAGAAGAGCAGGCAATTAAACGCGAGGTGTTTCGTCGTGTCGGTTCCAATCGGTTGTGGAACGGCGATTTTGTCGCGCCGGTGAACAACATCGTGACGGAACCGTTCGGCGTTCGGCGAGTCTTTAACGGCAAATTGCAAAGCACGCATCAAGGGTTGGATTTCCGCGCGGCGCTTGGCACGCCTGTCAAAGCGATGAATTCCGGCGAAGTGATTCTGGCCCGCGAGATGTTTTTTGAAGGCGGCCTGGTTGTAGTGGATCACGGGCAGGGATTGCTGACCATGTATCTGCACTTGTCCGAATTCAAAACCGCAGAAGGCGACCGCGTAGCGAAAGGACAGGTGATTGCCATGAGCGGCGCGACTGGCCGAGTGACTTCGGAACATTTGCACGTTGCGGTTCGCTGGCAGGGAGAATACCTTGACCCGGGGACGTTGTTGACCATGAAATTACCGTAGATGAAAGCAGATGAAAGAGGAGAATGTTAGTTTGAAAATCCGCAATCCAATTGTCGTCGCTCTGGACGTAGACACCGCTGCCGAAGCGTTGTCGCTGGTCGAACGTTTGCGCGGGTCGGTCGGCATGTTCAAGGTTGGGAAACAGCTTTTTACTGCTGCTGGACCGGACATAGTTCGTCGAATCATTGGTTTGGGCGAGCGTGTGTTTCTTGATTTGAAGTATCACGACATTCCGAACACGGTGGCCAAAGCAGGCGTCGAAGCTGCGCGGTTGGGCGTCAGCATCTTCAACGTTCATGCGATGGGCGGATCGAAAATGATGCGCGCGACGGTGGAATCCGTCACCGAAGCCGTTGAACGCGAAGGATTGGCGATGCCGTTGATTCTGGGCGTGACGGTGTTGACCAGCCACACACAGGAATCCTTGAGCGAAATCGGCATCGGGCGAACGCTGGAAAACGAGGTTGTGGCTTTGGCGCAACTGTGTGATGCGTCTGGCATTAATGGCGTGGTCGCCTCGCCGCAGGAGATTGTGCCAATCCGAAAAGCAGTGGATAATCCCGGCTTCGTAATTCTGACGCCGGGCGTCAGACCTGCAGACGCGGAGCTCAACGATCAAAGCCGCGTCATGACTCCGGGTGAAGCAATCAAGGCCGGAGCGAATTTTCTGGTCGTGGGACGCCCCATCACCGCTGCGGGAAATCCCGTGGAGGCAGCGAAAAAGATTCTGGAAGAAATCGAACAGGTATCCGCGTAAGACGTGTACGGAAAAGCGTTGCCTTGCTATTCGGTTACAGCCAACGCTTCTCAGGCTTGGAAAGCATTTGTTCCACCAACTCCATTCATTGCGCCGGGCCAATGGCGGTTTGCAGCCCCAGACAATCGCCGACAGTATTTCAGCAGTAAGGCGGAATAATTTTAATGTCGTTTTTTAAGTTAGCTCGCAACATCATTTTAGGATTTCCGATAATCGTCGCCATCTGTTTTGGCTGGACGTTGTACGCTTTTCAGCAACAGGGCGGGTTGACGCCACCGCCCAGACCCGGCGAAACAAAACCTGCGCCAACCGCCGACCCCATTCCCAATAAGCCCATTGCGCCCACAACCATTCCCGATAAACCTGTGCCGGTTCACGGTTCATCTGTATCTGCCAACTTCGATGGTTCGACACTGCGCATCGGCGAACGATTGATCTACAACATCACCTTTTCCGAATTTGCCGTCGCCGGGCGCATTGAAATGGAAATTCTGGAACAAGGGATGTTCTTCGGCCAGGAAAGTGTTCAGATTCGCACTAAAGCGGAAAGTCTGGGACAGGTACGTTCGTTGTTCGGCGATATTGATCATCAATACACCGCTTATGTAAATCCGCGAACGGCGATTCCGTATCGTGTGGTCAGTTCCGTGCGGCAAGGCAAAACCCAAACCGACGACACCGTGATTTTCGATCAGGCGAAAGGGCAGGCGACGTTTTCCGACGACAGTTCGATCAGCATTTCGCAGGGAGCGTTGGACCTGACTTCGCTGGTCTATTCCATACGGTTACGCGGCGTTCCCGAAACCGGCAAGCAAAAATTTTCGGCCCTTTTTGACCATGAAGTCATAGAGTTCGAGGCTGTTTTCAAAGGCAGAGAGCAGCTTGTGACGCAAACCGGAACGTACAGTGCCATCCAGGTCAAGCTTTACCCTCAAAACAAAAAGTACAAAAAATATCGCGGCTACATCTGGTTTTCGGATGATGCGCAGCGACTGCCTGTGGCGGCCAAAGCCACGACGCCGGTTGGCGAATTGCGTGCCGATCTGACCAGCGCGACGATTTCAACGCCGAACGCCACGCCGCTGGCGAAGATCAAGGAATGGATGGACGAATCCGGCAATCCCAGATTGCCGGGCGGCGGTTCGGTGCCGGGCAACGGCAGCAAACCGCCAATGGTGGCGGTTGATCCGGGAACGAAATCCGCGACAACAGGTGGGGCTGATCCGGCGCGAAATCTGCCCTTTTCTGTCGGCGAACGGCTCAATTATGACGTGTCGTGGGGCAAGCTTCCGTCGGTGGGAAAAGTCAGCTTTGAAGTCCGCCAGCAGGGAATGCTTGGGGCAAATCGCGTCTTTGAATTTTACGGCGAAGCTTCGACCGTCGGGGCTGCGCGGTCTTTGATAAGCGTCAACGATCAGGCCAGCAGTTTTGTACTGGTGGATTCTTTGTTGCCGGTCAAAACCGATTTGCGATTGCGCGAAGGCCGTCGCACCAAAATGACTTCAGCGACTTACGACTGGTCGCAAAAGTCAGCCACCCTGACCAATGGAACCAACGTGCAGATTCAACCCGGCACGTTGGATTTGTTGTCGTTGTATTACGTGATTCGCGCGGCGGATTTGAAAGTCGGCAAAACCTACAGCTTTCCATTCCTGGACGCCAATCACCGCATGCAGTTCGTCAAGGTGAACGTCGTCAAACAGGAATCCATTGGCGGCCCAATGGGCACGCGCGACACCTTGCAACTGGATATTCTGACGCCTGATCCTTCGCCGTTTCTGCTGGCCCAGGTCTGGGTGTCGAACGATACGAAACGGCTGCCGATTTATTTCGTCACTGCGACGCGATTCGGCGAACTGCGATTCCAGATGACCAGCGCGACGAACACGAAATAACTCAAAAATTGGCCAGGCTAGACAGCAAAGCTTTTTGTCGTTCGTTGAGTTTGGCCGCCGCTCTGAGTCGTTGGCGACCGCGCGTTGCTGCGCTTTGTTCGATTTTCAATCCGTAGGTTTTCAAGCGTTCGGCCAGATCAATTTCTTTCGTGCCTTCCAGATCGTTTCGGATCAAGGTTGCAAAATCGCCCAGCTTGCCCAATTCGTTCAGCACTTCCTGATTGCCGACGGCCTGTTCCGAAGTCGCATAAGCCACATACAATGCTTTCATCACATTCGACAGGTTCAGCCTGGCGCGGCTTTGCCAACGAAGCTCCAGATCATAAAGCGCTGCAACCAGCATGCCTTTGCGGTAAACCAGATCATAACTGGCCAGGCTGGAAAACTTATCCGGCGAAGCCGCTATCAATGACAATTGCCCGCGTTGCGGATTGAACAGATAAGCTTCGTATTCGCCACTGATTGCGTCCAGGTATTCGTCCAGCGTCAGCAGATTCAACCGCGCCAGAGTCATCAGCGCCACGTACCGCGTGAAGCCTTCCCAGAACCAATCGAAGTTTTCTCGAATGCGAAAGGCGTTCGGCAGATAGAAATGAAACATTTCGTGCGCCAGATGGCGGCGAAAATGTTTTACGGTTTGAACCGAATCATTGTTGGGGTTCAGCAACAGCACGACTGTGCGGCCAAGCGTCACTGCGCTGGAACGCAATCCGGTCAGCGGTTGCGGAAAGGGCGTCAGCAAAACGAGAAATTCGCCTTGTTCGCGGCTGGCGATCATCGCGGCTTGTTCGCGGGCGATGGCTTCGGCCAGCCGGAAAATGTCTTCGTCTCGGAAATTCCATTGTCCGGCGACTGCGATTCGCAAATTCATGTTGCCGACGTTTGCTGTTCGCTCGCGAAAACGAGCCAGAAAAAACATGGCCTTTGAATTGTCGGCCAGTGCGTAGACGCCGTTTTGCTGGCGTTCAGTAGTGGCAATTTGCCAGTCGTTCGGCGCATAGATTTTCAGCGTTGTCGGATTGGTCGTTTCGCACGGTTCGGCTTCGAAACAAATTCGCGGCAACAGGTCTGCCATCATCAACACTGCGGCATCCGGGCCGATGCTGGAAACCAGGGCGTGTTGCGCCGGATCGAACGCCCGCGCCAAACGCATTTCATAACGAATCGTGGCCGCGCCGGAATTGGCCGTGAAGAAAACCAATCCATTGCCGCGCAATTCCAGCGGCAACCCCGGATTTGTCGAAGTCGAAACTTTCAGCGCGTAAACCCGGTCGCTGAGTTGGTCAACTCCGGCAAACTGATCCACAAACTGAAGCCGCGTTTTGCCTGTGGGCAGATTGGCTGCGGAGCAGGTTATCGTCGCCGAACGATTCGTTGTGGAGATTTCCTGGATGTGACAATCAAGGCTCGGCGATTGACGGCTTTGGCCGACTGCCGGACAAACCAGCAGCGCGAGCAACGCTGAAATCTTGATGAGCGGTTTCAGCTTGGGTTTCACAGGTTGTCGAAATGCATGTTGATTTTGTACAGCGTGTCCACGATCAGCACGGCAATCGGCGGACACAACAGCGCAGGCAAATAAGAATCAAACGGCGGCGGCGGTTCGGCTCCGGTAGGCGTATACGTCATGATGCCGATCAGCAATCCGGCTGACAGGGAAAGCAAATAACCGGTGATGACGAAAAACCAAGCCACGCTGCGTTTGAACGGTTTTTCGGGGCTGCGTGAACGCGTGACGGAAACGCGTTCCGGGCGATAGGTGTAATAATCGAAATGCTCTTTCAGGCTGTTGAACAAATGCCAGACGCTGATGACGAAGAGAGTGAAGAGCGTCATTTGCCAGAACAGACTTTTCGGCTCGAACCGCTGAGGGTACATGGCCACAAAAAACGTGGAGATGAACAGGGTGACGGTGGTGTAAACGGCTTTGCCGCGCGCCTGTGTTTCCTGGCGTTCTCGTTCCAGCCATTCGTTGACCACCTGGTCGGCGCGCGCCTGGTAATAGGCGCGGCGAGCGGCGCGGGCGGCATTGGCGTTGTTTTGACGCGCTATGGATTCCTGCGTGCGTCCCGTGCGGTCGTAAGCCTGACGTCGTTGTGGATCAATCAGGGTGTGATATGCCTCGTTGATTTGGGCGAACCGGGTGGTTGCAGAAGGATCGGAATTCACGTCAGGATGATACTGACGCGCCAGACGGCGGTAAGCAGATTTGATTTCTTCGGTTTTAGCCGTGCGGTTGACGCCCAGCACAGAATACAAATCAGGCATGGTGTTGATCCGATCAAGAAAACAGTTGCGGCCAGAGCTGCCGACAACCAGAACGTATTTTACGCAGCCTCTGCGCGGTTTCAAGCAGGATGATTTACTTCTTGATGGCCAGATGTCGTGAAGATGCCTATAATCCGCGCAGCCACTGTGCCGCCCCTGGCCGACAGGCTTTTTGACTTCATTGTCCCCCCGGTTGTTCCCCACACGTACAGCCGAACCGAAGCAATTTCACGAAAAAAAATCGGGAAGTAATTCACTGGGAGAATCCTATGCCGACCTTTCGTCGTCCTGAACCGTTGACTACGCAAAAAACTCAAACTGCTAATCGTCTGATCCGCGCAGCGATTTTTTGCTCACTCGTTGGCTTGCTGGCTGCGGGATTGGGTCATGTTTTGCTGCTGAAAACACGCGCTGCCGCCACAGTGGTCAACAGTGTGCCGGTGGCCAGCGTTTCCGCCGCAAGTTTTGTCGCTTCACCCGCAACGCTGGCGCAAAATTCCATCGCCGCAGCTTTTGGAACGCAACTGGCGATTGCCACGCAAATCGCGGCAACCCAACCTTTGCCGACGACGCTGGCCGGAACCACTGTGACCATCGGCGGCGTGCCCGCACAATTGTTTTTCGTTTCTTCGGGGCAGATCAATTACCTGATTCCCGAAACTGTTCCGCCAGGAGACTCGCAAGTTGTGGTGACTTCGACGGCGGAAAATGGCGACCAGGTCATTTCTCGCGGGACGATCAAAATCGCGGCAGCGGCTCCGGCGCTGTTCACGGCCAATGCCAACGGCGCGGGAGTTCCCGCCGCCGTCACCGGTCGAATCAACGCCAGCAACCAATTTGTCTTTGACCCGAATCCGCCGTTTGAACCTGACCCGGTGACGCCCGGCGTCTTCATTCCTTCGCCGATTGATGTGGGGACTGAAGAGCGACCGGCGTTTTTGATTTTGTATGGAACCGGATTGCGCAACGCCGAGCCGGATTCGCTGCGCGCCATTATCGGCGGCCTGGAAGTTCCACTGGTGGCCGTGGCCGCTCCGGGATTTACGGGACTGGATCAGGTCAATTTACAGATTCCGATTTCGCTCAAAGGACGCGGGGAAGTGGATGTCACCTTGGTGGCCAGCGGCGTTTCGTCCAATGTCGTGAAAGTGAATCTGGCTGGAAATCCCAGTTCGACATTGGCCATCACTGGTTTCAGCATCAATGAACCGGCCATTGTCGGACAGACTGTCACCATCAACGGCAATGGTTTTTCGACCACGCCGGAAAACAACATCGTTCGATTCGGCGCAGCGCAGGCGCGTGTCATAAATGCCACGGCGAATCAGTTGACCGTGATCGTTCCGTTCGGAGCCGAATCGGGTCGAGTCTTGGTTCAGAATCAGCAAGGCGAAACGCGCAGTGCGGCATCGTTCCGCATCAAAACTTCGCTGAGCGGCATTGTGCAATCCACAGGTTCGGCAACGAATGATCCTGTGCCGCTGGAAGGCGTCGCGATTCGCGTCATCGGCACGAACCTGACGGTACGAACCAATCGGCAGGGAGCTTTTGTCGTGACGGACATTCCGGCGGGGCCGGCTCAATTGGAAGTGGACGGAGGAACGACGAACAGTTCGCCGCCTTTTCCGACCATCACGCTGAAAACCAATGTGCTGGCCGACCGCGACAATCCCTTCAGCCAGCCGGTCAGCTTGCAACATGTCAATGGCGGCAGTGGCAATGTAGGAAATTTTGGCGAGGAGCCGGGAGCCGGGAGTCTGGATTCAGTTGTTGACAATGAGTTGTCGGTTGTCGGCGGTCAGTGGTCGGTAAAGTTAAAGCAAATGATTTCAGGATTAAACAGACTCGCTGGTCAGTCGGCGACCGATCCCCGACTCCTGACTTCAGACTCCCGACTCCTCGCCGCCCGGCAGCAATCATCCAACAAAAACACAGTAGTTTCTGACCGGGGCATTTCGCTGGAAATTCCGATTGGCACGAACGTGCGGTTTCCTGACGGCAAAACCCGTGGTTCGGTGCAATTGACTCTGGTGCAACGGTCGCGGTTGCCGGGATTGATCTTGCCCACGGGAGTGTATTCGTCCTCCATCGCGCAAATCACGCCTCTGGGAACGCAGTTTTCTCCGGGCGCGAGCCTGACGTTTCCAAATCCAGATCAAGCAAATTTGCCGCCGGGCGCAAAGGTGGATTTGTATCGCTACGATTTTCAGGCTGGCGTATTCATCAAACGCGGTACGGCAACCGTCACGGCGGATCGCGCGCGCGTGGTTTCTGACGGGCGCGTGGTTGATATGGCGAGTTTCTGGTTTGCGGCTGCGCCGGGCGGAGTGACGACGGTTGTGGGGCGCGTCGTCAATGAAACCGGCTCGCCGGTATTTGGCGCAAAAGTCACGGTCAATGGCCGCTCAAGCCGAACGGATTCCAACGGCGGATTTGCCGTGGTGGACGTGGCGACGGCTGGCAATACGCAAATTCAGGCTGAAGCTGTTTTGCCTCGTCAATGGGACGCTGCGCCGCGCGGAACCTCCGCGTTGACGAACGTTGTTCCGGGCGGCGTGACGCGAGTTGGCACAATTACGCTGAGCAACACCAACGTCACGGGGCTGGTTTTGTCGCCGTTCGTAATTGATTTTGGTTCTTCCGGCGCTCCGAAAAAAGTCGAAGTGACGTTGACGCAACCCGCGGCAGCAGGCGGTTTGGTGGTGTCGCTGACCAGTCGCAACACTCGCGTGGCGACGGTTCCGGCCGACGTGACGATTCCAGCGGGACAAACAACTGCTTCGTTCAATGTTACGCGCGTCGGCCCAGGCTCAGCAATTCTGGAAGCTCGCGCAACCGTTGGCGGACGCGCGCTGGAAACGTTTGCTGTGGTGACTGTGTCATTGCCTGCGCCAACGTTGACCGCTGTCAATCCGGCGTCAGCCGCGCCCGGAGCCAGAATCACGGTCAGCGGCACGGGGCTGAGTTCGATTCCCGACAACAACATTTTCTCCTTGTTTCGTGGCAACAATCTGATCTGGATTTTCGATCCCGGCAAAAACGAATTGCTGGCTGATACTTCAGGCAGAATCTCCGTGCGGTTGGAAGTTCCGCCAGTCGGAGCCGGAGCCACAACCATTCGCGCTTCAGTCGTCAACGCAGCGACCGGCGTTTTGTCAGACCTCAGCGCGCCGTTGAATTTCACTGTGAATGCTTCGGCAGTGGCTACTCCCATACTGACCAGCGTCACACCGGAACAAGGCAAACCGCGCGACCGCGTAACCATCAACGGCAGCGATTTCAGCGCTACGCCTTCTCAGAACGTCGTTGTCTTTCGTCAGGATGGCAAGGAACAACCGGCTCGCGTCGCCCAGGCCAGCGCCACGCAGCTCGTTGTGCAAGTTCCGGCGTTTGGACTGGTTGCCGGGCAGGCTTCGATCATTGTCACGCGAACAGGCAGTGACGGCGCCAGAAGTGGCCGCTCGAACGCGCTGGATTTCACTGTCACCGAAGAAATAACCGTTCCGCCCAAACCGACTTTGGCCTCTGTCGTCAATTTGCTTACCAATCAACCGAGCGGACGCGACGGCAATACCATTCGCGCGACAGGGACAAACTTCGGGCTGAATTTCCTGAATGCTTCGGGCAATTTCATCAGCGAAGAGCCGCTGATTTCATTGCTGGTCTTTTATCAAAACAACGAGTTCGTCAATTTCTCGTTGCCGACCGGCGCGCAAGCCGGCACTCAATTGACCTCGGTTGTGCCCACTGGGATGGCGATTGGCCAGGCGCAAGTCACCGCAGTGACTTTCGATCTGGAAACCGGATTGCTCAGCGATGAAAGCAGCCCGGTGAACTTCAACATCACGGCCAACAGTTTGCGAGTGATTAACGAAGACGAACCGAACAATACGCCAGCCACCGCGACAAGAATCACTGTGCCGATCATTGTCGAAGGCCGGGCGGCCTTGAACGATCCGGCGGAACTCGTGATTCCGTTCGACGATGGCACGGTCGAAAAGCTGCATGACCTGTTTTATCTGAAACTGGCCAGGGACACCCCGCTGACGATTTCGCTTGGATTTTTGCCTACGGGCGATCTTGATCTGTTTCTGTTGCAGGCGGACGCCAATGGAGATTTGGCCGTCGTAGCGTTTTCGGCGCGTGACCAGGGCGTTCTGGAACAGCTTTCCGGCACGCTCAGGGCAGGCGAGTATTACATCGCCATCGGAGCGTTTTCGGGCAGCAGCGGATACTTGCTGACCGTCGCGCAAGGCGCGTCGTTGCAGGATTCAGGATTGCCAGGCAGTTTCGGCGTTCGTCAGCCGGGATTGGTCGAACTAAGGAAGTGGTGATTGTGGCTGATGTACATTTCTGCGTTTTTAGCTGTTGTCAGGTATTTTTCCCTTTCAGGTTATTGAAATGCTATTTGGGATTGCGTAACTGCTTGTTGCTTTTTTGCGGCTATGAATTCGCGCAATGCCGCATTGATGGCATCTTCGTCCGGAAAGAACGCTGCCACATCTGATGCTATTCGCACCAGGCGGGAGCGAGTATCGAACCCAGCTTCTTTCGCTGCTTTTCTGAGAGCATCAACATTGTACTCAGGCGAAAGATCGTCGTCAGGGTCGTAATCGTTATCATCAAGAATAATCACTTCGTGCTTCATAGTACTTTATCTCTTCTTGTTTGGTCGCCTTGCGGGCGCTGATGATTCTGTAATGGTCGGGACGCTCTGTATACGAGACGAAAAGCACATGACCTTTGTCTGATATTCCCAAGCAAATATACCTCATCTCGTCTAAGGAATGAGCAGGATCGGGAAAATTCTCCTGCCAAAAATCGTCAAACACAGTGCAGGCTTCAGTGAAAGAGACTCCATGTTTTTGCATGTTGATTTCAGCTTTTGACCGATTCCAGGAAAATTTCATCAGAGCCTCTAACGCCAATCACAGATTTATGTAATTCGGTCCGCCGCCGCCTTCGGGCGTGACCCAGTCAATGATCTGGTACGGGTCCATGATGTCGCAGGTTTTGCAGTGAACGCAGTTGGAAAAATTGATTTTTGGACGACGTCCACCTTCGACTTCTTCGGGTTCGTACACCGCCGCCGGGCAGAAGTATTGGCAGGGGTTGCCGTATTCGACCGTGCAGCGTTCGATGCAGATGTTGGTGTCCAGCACTTTCAAATGCGGCGGCTGGTCTTCGTCGTGTTCAGTGCCTGAACGGAACACGTCTGACACTTTTTCAAACGTCAGCTTGTTGTCGCACTTTTGCGGTTCGGCCTGGATGATTTCGCCAGCCTCTTTCGGCCAACGATTGTAATAGTGCAGCTTCTTCATGTGCTCGTGGCCGGCTTCGACGTGCAGGTCGCCGAACAGCCCGAAGCCTTTGGTCGGATATTGCAATCCGCTTTCGATCAATCCCCAGATACGCCCGTGACGAAACGCCTGATGGAAATTGCGGACTTCATAAAGTTCCGCGTGGATGTAACTGTCTTTGATTTTCGCATCGAAGGCTTTCAGTTGCGCTTCGTCGAATCGGTCAGCCAACAACGCCTCAAAGATCGTTTCTGCCGCCAACATTCCTGACTTCATGGCCATGTGAATGCCTTTCAGCTTTTGCGAATTCAGGAAGCTGGCCGAATCGCCGATGATCAAAAATCCGTCGCCGTAAAATTTCGGTTGCGACAACAATCCGCCTTCGGGAATGGTCTTCGCGCCGTAATGCAGCATCTTGCCGCCTTCCAACATGGCGGCAATCGCCGGATGCTGTTTGAATTCATTGAACAGCCGATGCGGATCGGTGAACGGGTCTTGATAATCCAATCCTACGACCAAACCAATGTCCAGCAGATCGTTCTGCATGCCGTAAACGAAACCTCCGCCAAACACATCGTTCGGCAGCGGATAGCCCAACGTGTGCATGACGAAGCCAGGCGTGACGCGGCCTTTCGGCAATTCCCAAATTTCTTTGACACCGCAAGCGTAAACCTGGGGATTTTTGCCTTCATCCAGCTTCAGTTTTTCAACCAGCTTTTTGGTCAATGAGCCGCGCGATCCTTCGCCGAGCACGGTGACTTTGGCAAAGATGTCTGCGCCGGGTTGGAAATTATCTTTCGGTTCGCCGTCTTTGCCGATGCCTTTGTCGCCGGTGCGGACGCCGATGACTTTGCCTGCGTCGTCAAACAGCAGCGAAGCGCCGGGGAATTCCGGGATCAGCATCACGTCGGATTCTTCGACAATTGGCGCCAACCATCGAATCAGCTTGTTCAAGCTGACGACATATTTGCCGTGATTGTTCAGCGGCGGCGGGATGATCGGCGATTTGATCTTGCGCGTTTTGGTCAGGTAGGAAACGTCTTCTTCGGTGACTTCGGATTCCACCGGAGCGCCGCGCTCTTTCCAATCGGGCATCAATTCGGTCAGCGGGCGCATATCCATCACCGCGCCCGAAATCATGTGCGAACCGACTTCGCGGCCTTTTTCTATGACGGCGATGGTCAGTTCGCCAAGCGCCCCAGGTGATGTGCCGTGAGCTTCGTTGTGCTTGTTGATGAGTTGACGCAAGTGCAAGGCTCCGGCCAACGAAGCCGGGCCAGCGCCGACAAAGAGGACGTCTACTTCTAAAGTGTCACGTTCAATGTTTTCCATGTTTTTCTGATCAGAAGAGATTTGAAACTCTGCGTGGCTTATTCGGATATGCTTAAAAATTCGATCCCAACCAGCTTTTGATCGTGATAATCGAAAACCAAGCCTCGTTCCATCTCATCTTTGCTATGGGTTACATCTTCGTTGCCAAACTTCAAATACAATGTATCAACGTCATCTTGGTAGCTGACGAAGAATGGCAAGGTAGGCAACTCGACTCGGTTGATTGCTGTCATCAACAACCGATAGGGATTTGTGATGCTTTGTGACATCGGTTCAGGCTGCCTGTAAAACAGCTTGCTCAATTTCAGGTGCGAAGCTGACTAAAACGAAGTTGCTTGCAGGATAAAGATAGTCTTCGCCTTCGTTATCAACGATTCGCAAGTAATTTGACCGAGCGGCGCTTTCGTCCGGCAACACCTCATAAATCCTGCGAGGTGTCAGCAAATCCGGGTCGCTGCTTTGAATACAGATTGCAAACTGCGAAGTTGAATTCTTATCGAGTGCCATGCACTGGTTCGTTAAGCAGCCAACAAAAAAGCTTCCTCAGCCACTTGAGGCAATTCGATTGCGACAAAGCATTCTTGCGGATAAAGGTAATCTTCGCCGGACTCATCAATTACCCGAAGATTACCATCTTCGGCAGCAAGCTCATCTGGCAGAACCTGGTAGACCTTGCGAAGCTCCAGGTCTTCGCAATCTTCGTTGTTAATGCAGAGGACGAATTGCGGGAATGGTTTCTTTTTCCTGTTCATACAAGTCTTTCAATCGAGATAGCGTTTGACCTTCATCTTTTTCTTGCCGATGCCGTGGGCTTCATACCAGTGAAGCTCCACTCTTCGCACTCGGCCATTTCGGAAACGGATGTTGCCGATGCCTTTCAGCTTACGCCATCTTCCTTTGCCAAACTGTCTCTGCAAGCGCGCCAAGTCGCGGATTTTGCTGCCGACAGCAATTGTTTCGATGGCCGTAATTTCACTGATCAACTCGAACTTCATTGAAACACATGCTGCCAACCGTTCCCGGTTGAATCAAGATAAAGTCACTTTTGTTTCACATTATTTTGCCGCGCTCGAAGCCATTGGATTCTGTTTGGGCGGAGCGGCAAACGGGTAAGTGTCCGGCGTGACGCGGACGCCGCTGGTGAATTTGAACGGGTATTTGCCGCCGCTGGGGAAAGTCATTTCGACAAAGTACGCCGTGAAGCCGGCTTCGGGCTTGGCCATTTTGCCGACGTACACGCCGGGTTTTACCGGTTCGAGCGTTTCGCTTTTGTAAGCTTTGCCGATGATGTCCACGCGGAAATCGCGCGCTTTCGGATTGGTCGCGTACCAGAGTTTTACTTCAGTCGGTTTGGTGATGGTGTTGACCGTGATCGAACCGTCTTTTTCAAACTTCCAACTGTAACGCGGACGCGGTGTTCCTTTTTGGACGGATTCGTAAAACGCATCCAGCGTCAGCGGTGCGTCGGTTCCATCCAGACTGTGTTTGGCGTTCGGCACGTAACGCAGATGTTTTTCGCCTTTCAAGCCGTCGTAATAAAACTGCGACGAATCGGGCAAAAAGAATTCATCGCCGGTGGCGTTGATAATCATTTTGGGCATTGTCAGCCGGTCGCGGTAACTGTAAGGGTCTTCGATGTCCATCAAGGCTTTGTGTTGCGGAGTTCCCATCCACGGAACGGTGTTCAAATAATCCCTGACCGCAGGCGCCCAAAAACCATAAGCGCGGTAATGATGTTCCATGCTTTTTTCCAGGTTCAGGCAATCAATCACGTAAGGCACTATGGCGACCACGCGGTCGTCAACAATCGCCGTCGTCCAGGTCGTCCAGCCGCGTTTTGAGCCACCGCTGACAATGAATTTTTCGACTTTCGCGGATTGCTTGCCGCCTTCTGTGCTGGCTGAAACTGCGGTGATGGTGTCCAACGCACGCACCGCAGCTTTGGTCATTGGCAAACGCAACGGCCAGTTTTCATCGCCCGTTCGCATGAACTTTTCCCACGTGTAGGAAATGATTGCGTCTTCATTGCGCGATTTGGTTTCGTCTTTGAAAGTCAGCGGTTCATACGGAATCATCTTCAATTCGGCGACGACGGATTTTGTTCGCACGGCCATATCGGTGAAGACGCCGTTTGGCGCGCCCGGTTCTTTGCTGGTTGCCGAACCGCCGGAAATGAACATGAACGCTGTCGGCGAAACGACTTCATCCGGCTGCGTAATCGTCATCCAATGTTCCCAAATCGGTTTGTCCACTTCTTCAGCCGTGCGCCATTGCTGCGAAGTCATGCGAACGACGTAAACCGTGAAACCTTCTTTCTTGATGGTGTTGGTGATTTTGTAACTGTAATTCTGGTCGGGTTTGGCGACATAACGATCCAGCGCAGTCAGCTTTTTGCCCTTGCGCTGTTTGGCGTCGGTGTGACCGACAAAAGCGACAAAAGCCAGAAGAAGCGCGACATAACAAAAGAACGAGCGGCGATTGATGGTCATTGAGAAAACTCCGGGAATTGGGATTAAGAGCAAGCGGCATTAGCCATTGACCATTTGCCATTATCCATTAACCGATGGGTATAAACCTTATCTGTCGGTTAATGGTCAATGGCCTAATGGTTAATGGAGCTTTTGTTGTGGTTACTGTTTCAGCTTTTCAGCTTCGGTGGTCAGCGCAGGAACGATTTCAAACAAATCGCCGACGATGCCGTAATCGGCAATTTCGAAAATCGGCGCTTCTTTGTCTTTGTTGATGGCGACAATGGTGCGCGCGCCTTTCATGCCGACCAGATGTTGAATTGCTCCGGAAATTCCCACAGCCAGATAAAGCTTAGGCGCGACGGTTTGTCCCGACGAACCGATCTGCCGATCCATCGGCAGCCATTCGTTATCGCAAATCGGACGCGAAGCGGCGATTTCAGCTCCCATTGCATCGGCCAGTTTCTTGACGATTTCGATGTTCTTCTGTTCCTTGATGCCTCGTCCAACCGAAACAATCAGCGGAGCCGCCGTCAAATCCACTGCCGCTTTGGCTTCCTTGAATCGCTCTTCGGGGCGCTGGCGAACTGCACCGCCATCCAGGTTGACTGTCAGAGCTTTGACTTCGGCCTGGCCGGCTTCGCATTCGTCGCCGCGAAAGCTGCCGATCTGAAAACTGACGAAATGCGGTTTGTCGCCCACGGGAACGACGTCGGCGGCCATCTTGCCTTGAAAGACTTGGCGGGTCAGTACCAGTTCGCCGCCTTCGACTTTGTGAGCGATGCAATCGCCGACCAGCGCGCGTCGTAAACTCGCAGCGAGTTTTGGGGCGAAATCGCGGACTTCGTAGGTGTGCGTCATCAAAACCAGTTCAGGTTGCAATTGTTCGATGACTTGTTTGAATGCCGTTGAATAGCCATCAGCGGTATACGATTTCAGCGCGTCATTTTCGACTGTGTAAACTGCGCCGAGTTTTTTCGTAGCGACTTCGCCAGCCGCTGCGCCAATTCCGCTGCCAAAGATGACCGCTGAAACAGTCTGTCCCGTTGCGCCGCTGATTAACTGAGCCGCGCGCACTGCTTCGTAAGATGCTTTGTTGACCTTGCCGTCAACGTGTTCGATGAAAACTAAAATCATAAGTCCTCCGGGAGTCGGGAGCCGGGAGCCGGGAGTCGGTTGCTGAAGCGCTACCGATTACCGTCTACTGACTACCGACTACTTAAAAAACGCGAGCTTCATTTTTCAGCTTGTCCATCAATTTGGCGGCGATTTCGGACGCACTGCCTTCGATGAACTGTGTCTGTTTGGATTTCTGCGGCACGTAGATTTTGCGAATCTGCGTTTTCGGAGCCAGGTCGTCTGCCGACAACCCAATTGCCGCAGCATCCAACTTCTTAATCTCTTTTTTCTTTGCGGCCATGATGCCTTTCAGCGTGGCATATCGCAGAGTGTTGATGCCGGATTGGATCGTCAGCACTGCCGGAGCAGGGAAGCTGACCCATTGAAAGAATCCGTTTTCCAATTCGCGTTTGACTTTCAATGTTCCGTTTTCAGATTGCACGTCCATGACGATGGTGGCGTGCGGCAATCCCAACAGTTCCGCCGCAATGACGCCGGTTTGCGCGTAACCGTGATCGTCCGATTGCAACCCGGTCAGCAGCAGATCAAAGCCTTCTGCTTTGGCCGCCGCCGCAATCACTGAAGCCGCGCCAAAAGCGTCCAGGCTGTCGAACACAGCGTCTTCCAGATGCAGCCCGCGGTCGGCTCCGCGCGCCAGAGCTTCCTTGATGACGGATTGCGCGCGCGCCGGGCCGAGCGAGAGCGCGATTACTTCGCCGCCGTGCTTTTCCTTCAATTGCAGCGCGGCTTCCAAACCGTACTGATCGGATTCGTTGATCTCATAAGTCAGGTCTCGATCCTGAATCCAGGTTCCTTGTTCGTTGATGCGAAGAATCGAATCGTTCTTCGGCACCTGTTTCAGACAGACAATAATTTTCATAACGACTCCTGTCGCTGGTGTTAGAAATGTCCCGTTGAATGATTGGGAGTAAGAAGTGAAATGCCGCTGAATGAATGCTCATTCAGCGGCGGATTTATACTGTACCGACTAATGATCTGACAACCATTGGTGATCTTGGAGTGGTTTCAGAGTTGATCGAGGTCAACGCCCAAAGCACGTAGCTTGGCAGCCAGGGCTTCTGCACGCTCAGCTTCGCGCTCTGCTCGTTCAGCTTCGCGCTCTGCTCGTTCAGTCTCGCGTTCAATGCTTTCGGTTGCAGTTGGCAGTAGAACGCCATGATGGTCGCACCAGCGCAGCCAGCGATCATAAGTTTTATGTCCGTATGTTCCAGCCCATGGCGTCAGTCCCAAACCGACTTTCGGAAAAAAATGTTCCGTCGTCGGTTGATAAATGCCATTGCGCAAGTGGAATGTACGCAAAAGTTCATTGCTCAGTAATTGCAGCGGATCGAAGATCGCGTAGTACTCAACGCCGATTCGTTCGTAACGATGCAGCTTGTCAGTGTCTTCGCCGCCAGGCGTGGGAGAGACAATCTCAATGACGACTTCCGGCAGTTTGCCGTAACCCCAGGTGAAGTAGCTGAGGTCCATCTTGCCGCGAAAGCCGACAGAGATCGCAACGTCCACACAAAGCATGACATCGGGAACAACCGCAGTCTCATTGATCGAATAATTCAAACCGACATTGGCCAGGGCGAGAAAGGTTCGCGGCGCCCCATCCGCATTGACCGGTTTCCAGGAAACATTCAGCGTTTCGACCAGTAAATGCATCAATCGTTCGGAAATGATGTTGTCCACGGGCTGATTATCCTCCGTTGGGATTTGTTCGACGGCTGCGGCCAGACGGATCACTTCTTCAGTGGGGATGTCAGGATGCGCTTCGTAACCACCAACAAGTGGACGCTCCGGTTCTGTTTTTTGAGCCACGGTTGAAAGAGATGACATAAGACTCCTTTCCGCTTGCGGTTTTTCCAGTGGCGATTATTTTTCCAGACTCTTTATCGCATCCATCGCAGCGGCTTTCAACTGATCCAGACATTCACGCTGTTCGGCTTCGCGCAGGGCGGGCAGCGCGCGTTTGTCGCCGATTTTGCCCAGTGCGCGAATCGCCGAAACGCGGGCGCGAATGTTATTGTCTTTGGTCAGTTCGATCAGATGGTCAACTATCTTTTCGGCTTTGTCTTCTTTCTGAAGTTCCTTGCCGAGCGTTCCCAGACAGCCGATGGCCGCCACGCGAATTGGCACGGGTTTTCCGTATTTGCTGTGCTCGAAAGCCAGATCAACTCCGCGTTTGTCTTTCGCGTGGCTCAGGCCATGAAAGACCGAAGCCGCGATGACTTCCTGCCACGAAGTTTTGTCGAGAGCGGATTTTGCGGCGTCGAACGCTTTGTCGCTGCCATTGGCCAACAGCGCGCGAACGGAGGCGACTGTGGCGAAATAACTTTCGTCTTTTTGCGCAACTTCGCGCAGCAAATCCGTCGCGGCTTCGTCTTTGAAATTGCCCAGCGCCCAAACGCAAGCCCGGCGAACGCGCGAATCGGATTCGGTTTTGTAACGTTGAGTCAAAACCGTTCGCGCGGTATCGCCGCCTATTTCGCCCAGTGAAATTGCAGCCGCCATTCGCACGCCGAAAAAATCCTCGCCGGTGAGCGCGGCGCTCAGCGTGGAAATGGTTTCGTCGCCTTTGAACGCGGACAATTCTCTGGCGGCGCGAACGCGATCCAGAACATCACCGGCTTTGGCGAGCTGATAGCCCAGTTCCTGCGCCGACTTTGGAAAATCCATCAGTTTGAAAATGCGATGGCCTTTGTCGAACAACACCATTCGCGGTTTGGCTTCGCAGGGGAAATAAAATTCCTGCTCGGCTTTGGCGACTTCGACGCGGTAATTGTGGCGGCGTTCGGTTTCTATGATTTCGCCTGTTTCGATGGTCGTGATTTCGATTTCGACCGGGAAGCGGAACACTGGAGTTTCTTCGTCTTCGTTTTCCTGAGTTTGTTTGACCGACACGCGCAGCATTTTCTGTTCGCGCTGCCATTCGTAATCAACTTCCAATTCGGGGTAACCCGCGCCGTGTAGCCATTGATCGAAAAACCAATGCAGGTTTTGTCCGGTGGCTTCTTCGATGGCGACTTTGAAATCGTTGGTTTCGGCGACGCCGAACTCGAACTTTTTCAGGTAATGCGCCAACGAACGAAAGAATCCGTCATCGCCCAGCGTCCAGCGCAGCATATCCAACACGCACGCGCCTTTTTCATAAGCGTGACGATCCATCAACTCTTCGGAAAACCGATAGCGGCGACAATCAATCGGGCGGCGATGGCTGGTCCAGTCTTCGCGCAGGTAGGTCAGAAAATCCTGGAAGATGACGAACCGCGCTTCGTCCAGTCCGCGCGAATGTTCGCGCCACAGGTATTCGCTGTAGGTGGCGAAGCTTTCATTGAGCCAAATCTGCGTCCAGTCCTTGCATGTGACCAGATCGCCCCACCATTGATGCGCCAGTTCGTGCGCGACTATATCGTCGTAATTGATGTCGAGTTCGGCTTGCGCGTCCAGCAAACAGCGGTCGGTGAAGGTCGAAGCCGAGGTGTTTTCCATTGCGCCGAAGAGAAAATCGTCAACCAGAATCTGCGCGTATTTGGCGTAAGGATAGTTGTAACCAAAGCGCTGTTCGAACAGTTCGATCATCTTCGGCGTGTTGGCAAACAGTTTCTGTCCAGCGGCGACGCGGTCTTTGTAAACGTAATAATCCACCGGCAAATCTTTGTAATTGTCTTTGATGTGTTCGTATTCGCCGATCACCAGAGTCACCAGATAGGCCGGATGCGGTTGCGCCTGGCTCCAATGAAAAGTCCGTGTGCCTTCTTGTGGATTGTCACGCACGCCCAGCAGTTCGCCATTCGACAAGGCAAAGTAATTGGCGTTGGCCGTCACCAGCATTTCAGTCGTCATTTTCTGGTTGGTCACGTCGTGGCAGGGAAACCACCAGTGCGCGTCTTCGTTTTCGCCTTGCGACCAGATTTGGCGAGGTTTGTTCGGATAGGTTTCGTCGGGTTTGATGAAAAACAGCCCTTTGCGCGGAGAGCAGGCATAGGTGATGGCGACGGTCAGTTGTTCGTCGCGTTCGTAACTGCGATCCAGTTCGATGACCAATCGGTTCGGATGAGTTTCAAAATCCAGATGAGCGGCAAACTCCGTAGCAGGGCGTAGCAGATTTCCGGTTCCACGCCGTTCTACTGTCAGCAGTTTGACGCCGGCAACTCTCATTTCAGAAGCATCCAGAGCGAAATACCTGAAACCGTCGTTGAGCGGCGACAGCGTGATGGTGGCAGCGCCTTCGACAGATTCTTTTTCGTCGTCAATTCTCAGTTCCAGTTTCAAATGGTGAATAGCGAATCGGCGGTCGGGTGTCTGGCGTTCGTCGCCTTCAACAGGCGAACGATCAATGTTGACAACGGTATCGTACAGGTTCGCGTCCGACCACGAACGCGGGTCAAGCAAGGCAGGGTGAATGAGTTTGTCGTTCATGGCCGCGTAGTTTCAAGGTTCGACTGGAAAGATGCAAGATATGGCTTTCGGGAAAGAGCCGGTTGTTTTGCTCTGGCAGGCAAATGTATGATTGCCAGCGTCCGAGATAAAAAAATTCACTGAATCAAAAAGCGAAAAAAGAGACATCAACAAATGCTTTGCTGGGTATTGACGCACAACCTGACCGCAGGTTGTGAACCATTACCCGCTGATTTCGACACGGAATCAGCCATCACCAGAGCTGCAAAAAATCAGGTTCGAGAATGACGAATTGCAGTTCGAGCACCAGACTAGGTGAAGGAGATAATAATGAACAAGCAATTGAAGTATCTGGTTTCCGCCTTTGTCACGACGATTGCGTTGATGATTGCAAGCGTCATTTCCGCCAATGCGCAAGCCTCCAGTACAACCGCCGAAGTACGTGGGCAGGTTAATGACAGCACAGGCGCTGTCATTCCCGGAGCAACCGTTACTCTGACTGATATAAGCAAAGGCACAGTGCGCACTTCCACCACTGATGGTGAAGGTAATTATGTCTTCCTGGCGCTGCTGCCGGGTTCTTACGATTTGAAAATCGAAGCCAAGGGGTTTGCCGGAAAAACCACCCGACTGGAATTGACCGTCGGCCAGCAGGCCAACATTTCGTTTCAACTGGTCGCCGGTGGAATGGAAATCAAGGTTGACGTTATTGCGGGCGGAGAAGTCGTCGAAACATCGCGCCCGGAACAATCCTCGGTCGTTGACAGCAAACAGATCACAAATCTGCCGATCAATCGCCGCAATTTTCTCGATTACGCTTTGCTGACACCGGGCGTGGTGGATGCCGACAACATCGCGGATTCTTCGGATTTTCGCGTGGCGCAAACTCCGCAATCCGGTCTTTCGTTCGGCGGCAACAACGGACGCGGCAACATGGTGCAGGTGGACGGCGCTGAAACTCTGAGCGCTTCAGGCGGCGTGCAGGCCACTGTCAGCCAGGAAGCCGTGCAGGAATTCCAGGTCGTTCGCAACAGTTTCAGCGCAGAATTTGGCGGAGCGGCAGGCGGCGTCGTCAACATCGTTTCCAAATCAGGAGCCAACAGATTTTTCGGCAGCGCATTTGGCCTGTTCCGCAATCAGGCTCTCGATGCTCGAAATGCCTTCGACTTCAATCCGAGCGGCCAATCGCCGTTCAGCCGCTATCAATACGGCGGTTCGGTCGGCGGCCCCATCAAACAGGACAAGACCTTTTTCTTCCTGGTCGCCGAACGACTGGATCAGGAGCGAACGGCATTCGTCAATTTGCTGAACGATCCGAACATCTTTCAACCGACGGCTTCGCAAAACGCGCTGTTGAATTATCTGAGCACGGTTCCGGCGTTTGCGCCATTGGCGGCAGCAGGTCGCGCATCGTTGACGACCACCGCGCAAAGTTATCCGCGCACGGTCAATTTGTTCACCAGCGCCAGTGGCCAATTCCCGTTCGATGAAACGCAAACGCAGTTTTCGGCTCGTCTTGATCACAATTTCAGCGATAAGAGTACGGGCTATCTGCGCTTCAATCTTACGGATTCGTTTTTCCAGAATCAGGCAGCGGGCGCGTTGACGGCGGTGTCGCGTGGACGCACCTTCGATTCGTTCAATGGCGGCGTGGTCGCTTCGCACAACTATCAATTCGGCGCCAGCGCTTTCAATGAAGTGAAATTGCAGTACAGCCACACGCGGTCGGCGTTTATTCCGAACGATCCGAACGGCCCGGAATTCAACATCGAAGGTTTCGGCAATTTTGGCCGCGACATTTTTCTGCCGTCGAACACCATCGAACGGCATTACGACGTTTACGACAACTTCACCAAGATCGCCGGCAATCACACGTTGAAATTCGGCGGTTCGGCGTTTTTCCACGACGTTTCCACCAACAGCGAAACCTTTTTCGGTGGCCGGTTCAATTTTGGCGCGGCCTTTCCGCTTTCCACGGTGCTGTCGCTGGACCCGCGCGTAGGGCCGACTGTGGTGCAGCAATTGACGGCTTTCTTACAGGCCAACCAGCCGAATCTGGTTCCCGCCCTGAGCGCGCCGATCAATGCCTTGCAGTCCTTTAACCTGGGCTTGCCCACGGTTTATCAGCAGGGATTTGGCGATGCGGCGGCTGATGGCTGGTCGAATCGTTATGGGCTTTATATTCAGGATTCCTGGAAAATGGCGCCGAATTTCACGCTCAATCTGGGTTTGCGGTACGCCATTCACGACGAACCGTTTTTCATCCCCACCTACAAACGCGATTGGCAACCGCGCGCCAGCTTTTCGTGGGATCCTGGCAAAGATGGAAAAACCGTGATTCGCGGCGGAGCCGGCGTGTTTGTCGGTTTCCTGAACAACGCCGTTGCCAATGTGACGCGCGAACTCGGCGGTTTTGACGATCCGACCAGCATCTTCATCGTGTTGGCGACGCCGACCACCAACTCGTTCGGCTTGCCGCGTTCGTTCGATATGTATGGCGGGCTGGCGCAATTGACCAACAACTTTTCGCGCCCGATTACGCTGAACGACGTTCGCCAAATCCTGCCGCCTGCTTCGTCGCTTCCGCCTGGAGTGACGGCGCGTCCGATCACCCCTGGACCGGGAACTCCGCTGGAAGTTCGATTCCGCCAGGCTGATGGTTATCGCAACCCGACCAGCTATCAGGCGAGCCTTGGCGTTCAGCGCGATCTCGGCGCTGGATTCTCGCTGGATGCAGGATATTTGTATGTTCGCGGACTGCACATCACGCGCAATCGCGACATCAATCAGTTCAAGGCGACCGGCCCGGTCAGCCCGCTCAATCCGAACGGCGGGCCTAGCTTCATTCGTTTCCCGACGGCGGCTCAGGCGCAGGCCGGATTGACCAGCGATTTCCGCAATCCGCTGCGGTTGCAGGACAACGTCTATGAAACGACGGCCAATTCGTTTTATCACGCGATGACTCTGCAAGTGCAGAAACGGTTTGCCAATAATTTCAGTCTCAATGCTCATTACACGCTGTCCAAGGCGATTGATGAAGTGACAGATTTCAACAGCGATTTTTCAGCGCAAAACCCGCTGAACATTCGTCTGGATCGTTCATTGTCGTCTTTCGATCAACGTCATCGGTTTGTGGCCAGCGCGGTGGTTCAAAGCTGGTGGTCGAATCCTGTGGCGAAAGACTGGACGCTGGCTCCGATTGTCGTGGCGCAAAGCGGCCGGCCTTTCAATCTGCTGCTCGGTTTCGACGCCAATGCCGATGGGCGCGCTCAAAGCGACAGACCGGGACAGGCCGGGCGCAACACCGGTCGCGGCGAAGCGTTTTACAGCTTCGATCTGCGGTTGGCGCGACGTTTCCTGGTCAAGGAAACGCGGTTCCTGGAATTCACCTTTGAAGCGTTCAACCTCTTCAACCGGGTCAATTTCCTGGGCATCAACAACATCATTGGTGGAGCCTGTGTGGATGGCGGCGGGTTGCCTGTTCCTTGCACGACAGGTGGAGCGCCGTTGACCAACTTCAACCTGCGCGGACAGGAAAACAGATTGCCGACCCAACCACTGGGCTTCACTTCGGCGGCTGACGCCAGACAGTTGCAACTCGGCGTTCGGTTCAACTGGTAAAGGCTGAAGTCGTCACAAGTCGCATCTTGAAAAACGCCGAGCTTGCCCAAGACATCTGGCAAGCTTGGCGTTTTTGTTGTTTTGTCGGCTTGAAACAAATGTGCGATGATTCGATCTCATTCCAACGCAGGACATTTCATCAACAGGCACATCACCGGGCGGTAAATCGTTCGGAACGAATCTGAAGGAGGCAAAGCTTATGTTTTCAAGGCGAATGATCGCCGTATTTTTTCTGGCGCTGGCTGCGATGGGCAGCGTAGCTTGCGGAGGCAACAAAGAAGAAACCGCCCCGGCGGCCAGCGCAGGACCAACCTGGAAAGCGACGGGTAACGAAGGCAACATCACCGGAACCATTGCTTTTGCCGGAGCCACGCCTGCTCCGCGCAAACTCGACACTTCAAATGACGGCGCCTGCGGCGAAGCTTTCGCCAATGACGTTCTGGTCGCTGACGGAAAGCTGCAAAACGTTTTCGTGTTCGTGAAAAGCGGGTTGCCGGAAGCCAGTTTTGAAGTTCAGACTGCCGAAGTCACGCTCGATCAAAAAGGCTGCATTTATGTTCCGCGCGTATTGGGCATTCAAACCGGGCAGCCGTTGAAGATCATCAATTCCGACCAAACCAATCACAACATCCATCCCGTGCCGAGGATCAATCGCGAATGGAACGAATCGCAGTTGAGAGGGCAGGCGCCGATTACCAAAACCTTTGCCAGAGCGGAAACGCAGATACCGGTGAAATGCAACATGCATTCGTGGATGTTGGCGTACGTCAACGTCATGGCGCATCCGTTTTACGCGGTCAGCGGCGCGGACGGTTCGTTTTCGATCAAAGGTCTGCCGCCCGGCGAATACGAAATCGAAGCCTGGCATGAAAAGTTCGGCGCGCAGACGCTGAAAGTCACTGTCGCCGAAAAAGCCGACGCCAAGGCGGACTTTTCGTTTGATGCGGCGAAGGCCTACAACTCGTCGTCGCTGAAGCTTCAACCGGCGCTGGTGCTTCCTTAAAAAATGGGTACGCACGCTTCCAGCATGCGGGTTTTCGGTAAGGACGCAAATGGCATTTGCCACAAGTCTGCTGACTGGAGGCGATGCGTACCCAATGTCAATCCACAATCAAAATGGGTCGTTTACTTGCAATCCTCATCTGGCTGATCACCGTGGGCACGGTTGCGTTTTTCGTCTGGTCGAAATCGAAACCGGGCTGGTGGTTTCCCGAAGCGATTTCTTCGCACGCGGCGGCGATGGACAGCCAGTTCAACGTGACCTGGGCGGTCGTTGCCGTGGCTTTTTTCGGCGCGCAAGCCGCGCTCGGTTATGCGGTTTGGAAATTCCGCGCTCGCGGCAACGAACGCGCCAGTTACAACGAAGGCAATGCGCGCATTGAATTCGTGCTGGTGGCCATTACCGGGATTGTCTTCATCGCGCTGGCCATCACCGGACAGCGAGTCTGGGCGAATCTGCATTTGAATCAGGCTCCGCCAGACGCCATTCAAATCGAAGCCACCGGGCAGCAATTCAACTGGTACTTTCGCCATACCGGCGCGGATGGCCGATTCGGTTCCACCAGTCCGAAGCTCTATGACGACGCCGACAACACAATGGGCGCTCGACCGGGACCGTTGGGCATTGATCCGAAAGACCCTTCAGGAAAAGACGATATTGTCGGCCAGACGCTGGTCATCCCGGTGAATCGTCCGATCAATCTGACGCTTCGCGCCAAAGATGTGACGCATAACTTCTACGCCCCGGCGTTGCGATTGAAGCAGGACGCGGTGCCGGGGTTGAAAATCAATCTGCACTTTATGGCCACCAAAGAAGGCCGTTACGAAATCGCCTGCGCCGAATTATGCGGCCAGCTTCATCACCAGATGCGCGCTTACATGCGCGTCGTTTCGCCAGCCGAGTTTGAAACCTGGCTGAGCGAAAATGCGCCGAAGTAGTTCAAACGAAGTAGCTCAAGAAAAGCTATGGCTGAACAAATTCAAACATCACACGCCGCTCCGAAAGGCTTCCTTCGCAAATACATTTTCAGCACCGATCACAAAGTCATCGGCATTCAGTATTTTTTTCTGGCGCTGGTGGCCGCGCTGATCGGGATAGGGATGTCGCTGTTGATTCGTCTGCGACTGGCCTGGCCGACGGAGCGCTGGCCGATGCTGGAAGCGATTTTCCCCGAAGGCTTCAAGGACGGATTGATGCAGCCGGAATTTTATCTGGCGATGGTGACGATGCATGGAACGATCATGGTGTTTATGGTGCTGACCACCGCGCCGCAATCCGGATTCGGCAATTACTTTTTGCCGATTCAAATCGGCGCGCGCGACATGGCCTTTCCTGTGCTGAACGCGCTTTCGTTCTGGCTGACGTTTTTGAGTTTCGCAGTGTTGATGTCATCGCTGTTCGTTGTTGGCGGAGCATCGCTTGGCGGGTGGACGTTTTACCCGACGCTGAGCGCCATTCCTTCCGCCGGGCCTGGACAGGCCTTGGGCGCGGATTTGTGGATCGTCAGTATTGCGCTCTTTTGTGTGGCTTCGCTGCTGGGGGCGCTGAATTTCATCACCACGACTTTGAACATGCGAACCAGCGGAATGAAATTGGCGAGAATGCCTCTGACCTGCTGGGGATGGTTTACGACGGCGGTCGTCGCCTTGCTGGCGTTTCCGGTCTTGCTTGCAGGAGGGATTTTGCTGCTGCTGGATCGCAACGCCGGAACAGGATTTTTCATTCCGTCAGGTTTGGCCGTGTCCGGCAAGCTGATCGAAAACGGAGGCGGTTCGACGATCTTGTGGCAACACCTGTTCTGGTTTTTCGGTCACCCGGAAGTGTACATCGCCATCTTGCCTGGAATGGGCGTGACTTCGCACATTCTGGCTAACTTTTCGCGCAAGCCGGTTTTCGGTCATAAAGCAATGGTCATAGCGATATTTGCCATCGGGTTGCTGGGCTTTTTCGTCTGGGGACATCACATGTTCATCAGCGGCATGAATCCTTCGGTGGCGATTGCCTTTTCGGTGCTGACGCTGGTGATTGGAGTTCCCTCGGCAATCAAGACATTCAACTGGCTGGGGACGTTGTGGGGCGGGCGGATTCGCTTCACGACCCCCATGCTGTTCGCGATCGGATTCGTTTCGTTGTTTGTCGCAGGTGGCGTGACGGGCCTGGTTCTTGGCCAAACTGCGCTCGACATAGTGTTTCATGACACTCACTTCGTCACCGGCCACTTTCATTTGATTATGGGCGTGGCGGCGATCTTTGGAATCTTCGCGGCGACTTATTACTGGTTTCCGAAAATGTTCGCGCGAACGATGAATGAGACGCTGGGCAAGCTGCATTTCTGGCTGACCTTTGTTGGCGTGTACGCGATCTTCATTCCTTTTCACGTGCTGGGCATCGCCGGGCATCCGCGTCGTTATGCCGATTCGACCGGCTATGAATTTTTGAAAGCGCTCGATCCTCTGCATGTGGTCATCACCATAGCGGCGTTTGCGACAGCGGCGGCGCAACTGATCTTCCTGGTCAATTTTTTCTGGAGCCTCTTCAAAGGCAAACGCGCAGGCGACAACCCCTGGGAAGCGACGACATTGGAATGGTCAACGCCGACGCCCGTGCCTCACGAAAATTTCGGCGAACAATTGCCGGTTGTTCATCGCGGGCCGTATGAATACTCTGTGCCTGGTATGAAAAAAGATTATCTGATGCAGTCTGAAGCAGATGGGTAACAAGATATGCAACACAATGTCGTCATTCATCAAGAAGAGAGTTTTTACGTTGCCGAATGCCTTGAAGTCGGTACGGTCAGTCAGGGGAAATCAGTCGAAGAAGCGATTGCCAGCCTGAAGGAGGCGACTGAGCTTTACGTCGAGGAATTCGGAGATCAAAGCAAGACATGCCAGCAACCTTGACTCCAATCAAACACGACGAACCGGCTTTTGGCACGGGAGGCAGAGGCTTCGATGATTTGCCGAAATACGGCGGCGGAAACAATCGTCCGCCGGAACCGGAGCGGCAGCCTCCGCCGGAAGGGTATCGCATTGGAGTTTGGCTGACCCTGGCCAGCGTAACGATGTTGTTTGCCGCATTGACCAGCGCCTACGTGGTCAACCGTGCGCATCGAATGCCGATTGTCATGCCGAAAGCTTTATGGCTGAGCACTGCGTTGATTCTGTCCAGCAGTGCGACGTTTGAAATCGCTCGGCGAATGTTGAAACGGCGCATTGAAGATAAGTTCAAGTTTTGGATGGGCGCGACGACGGCGCTGGGACTGTTGTTTTTGGTGTTGCAGTTGGTTGCCTGGAGTCAGTTGAAAGCAGCCGGGTTTTACGTCAACAAAAATCTACACAGCGGATATTCATACCTGTTCACGGGGTTGCACGGAGTTCACTTGATTGGCGGATTGGCGGCGCTGGCGTTTGTGGCGCTGCGAAATCCCGCGAAGTGGACGGCGGTGCGGCGTCGCGTTGCCGTGGATGCGGCGTCGCTTTACTGGCACTTTCTGACAGGGTTATGGATCGCGCTGTTTGTAATGTTGTTTTTCTGGAAATGAGTCAAACAATGATTAGCAATTGGGGCGGCGGAGTTTCGCCATTCGGCATCGGCCACAAAAAGCTGGGGATGTGGTTGTTCATTCTTTCCGATTCGCTGACCTTCGGCGCGTTGCTGATGAGTTACGGTTACATGCGTTTAGCCAGCGAAGCCTGGGCCAAGCCATTCACCTTTTCGCCAAGCATCATCTTTTCGACGGTCATGACTTTTTGTTTGCTGACCAGCAGTTTGACGATGGTCATGGCGGTGGCGGCTTCGGCAAATGGCGACCGCGCGAAGATGGTCAAATGGATTTTGGCAACGATGATTGCCGGTTTGGCGTTCGTCGTTCTGCACCTGATCGAATGGCAACACTTGATTGCCGAAGGGTTGCGTCCGTTCAGCGTTCCCGTGGAATGGGGCGAAAATCTTTCGCCTATGTTTGGCGCGACTTTTTTTACCATTACCGGATTGCACATGCTGCACGTGCTTTCAGGCGTGATCTATCTGGGTGTGACGGCGGTTAGAAAACGGGCCACGCACGAAGATGTAGAAGTCAGCGGCTTGTACTGGCACTTCGTGGATTTGGTCTGGATGTTCGTTTTTCCGCTGATTTATCTGCTTTCGATCAAATACTGATCCTGGGAGCGCGGGCTTTCTCGCTTGCGTCGAAGGTATGGAAAACGTAACGACTCGAACGTATTCGATGGTCTGGTTGTGGCTGATAGTGTTGACCGCCATCGAAGTCTTTCTTGGCTATATTCACGTGCCGCTGGCGATCTTGCTGGTCAGCGTGATTGGGCTTTCCGTCGTCAAGGCGGTGCTGATTATGGCGTACTTCATGCATTTGAAGTTCGAAAGGCTTGGTTTGATTCTGACCATCGTGCCTGCGATGGTCGTCTGCATTTTGCTCTTTCTGCTTTTCTTTCCTGACGGATTTCGCGCGTTCAACCTGAAGGCGTTCTGATGATGCGGGTACGCACGCCCCCAGCGTGGTTTTTTACGGCAGGAAGTAATCTGCCGCTGTGACTGCACGCTGGAAGCGATGCGAAGCCAGCATCAATTTCCAATGTTTATCTGTGCGAAGTTCGAGACAAAGCCCGCCGCAGACACCACAATCGCCACAGTTCCAACGCCTCGCAAGCTTTCCGGCAAGCGAACATTGAGTTGGTCTACGCCCGGCAAACCCGGATGCGCACCTGAATAAGTCACCTGACACAACTGCCCGCCGATTCGCACTTCAAGCGCCGGTTGATCGCGCAATCCAGTTCCATACATCACCAGATAATTTGGCAAGCTGCCATTGGTGACGCTGACCGGCATTGCGATTCGATTGTTATCGTAAATTCGCTGGTAGGTTCTCCCGTCCGCAGTCACTTGAGCCGCCGCGACTCCGTTGCCGTTGGCTGTTGCGGTAAAGATGGCTGGATTGGGTCCAGTCAAAGCGCTGCCTTCGGTGCGCTCGCCATTTGAGCCGAGAATCAGAACGCTGACTGCTCCGGCGTTGACGCGCGGCATCAGAAAGTTGATCTGGCCGGGAGAAACATAAAACATCTCAGCAGGAATGTTGTTTATCAGGACTTGAGTGCCCACGAGATTGGTCGGCAATGGCAAGCTGTTTGCCAAAGCGGTTGCGGAAGTCAGCGATTGGCCTTGCGCGGCAAAAATCGTCGCTATCGAATTCGACGCCACTGGCGAATTGAACGAAGCCGAGTTGACCAGATTGAGCAAACTCCCCCCGCCGGTACACATGTCGCAAGGTTTAGTGTGAGGCGGATTGCCTGTAGTGACTGTCTGGCAGGTAGCGCCGGATTTCATAACTTGTTTGATTGTATAAGTCGCGCCGAATCCGCAACCAACCGGTTCAGTAAAGGTAATCGCACTGCCAGGAACTTGGCCTATTTTGGCGCCGCCGCGATAAATTTCGTAACGGTCAATCATCGAAATCGGGTCACGGTTCAGCCAGCGTAAATTGATATTTGCGCACGATGATGGATATCTTTGCAGTTTAAAGTTCTGACACCAATGGTTCAATTGGAAAAGATTACACGGTAAACTTTCAGCCGATGATGTATTCAATCGTAGTTCCGTTCCACAACGAAGAAGACAATCTACCAGAATTGTATCGCCGATTGACGCGCGTGATGAAAAATCTCGGAGATGGTTACGAACTGGTGTTCGTTGACGATGGCAGCAGCGACCATACCCATCAACTACTGCGCGAAATTTGCCAGCAGGATCCGCGAGTCGTCGGAGTCAGGCTTCGCCGCAATTTCGGGCAAACGGCTGCTTTGGCCGCCGGGTTTAATCAGGCCATTGGTGAAATCATCATCGCCATGGACGGCGACTTGCAACATCAACCCGAAGACATTCCACGATTTATCGGAAAGCTCAATGAAGGGTTCGACGTTGTCAGCGGCTGGCGGCAAAATCGGCAGGATGGTTTTTTGAGGACGTTTCCTTCGCGCATTGCCAATCGGCTGATGGCGTTGGCTTCGGGGGTGGCGATTCATGACTTCGGAACGACTTTCAAAGCTTATCGCTGCGAAGTACTGAAGCGTATTCCGATTTATGGTCAGATGCACCGCTTCATTCCGGCCATGGCCAGTGCCGAAGGAGCATTAATCTCTGAAATTCCTATCGATGATAAACCTCGATTGAAAGGCCAATCGCATTACGGCCTTTCGCGGACCTTTCGCGTGATGTTCGACATTATGACCATTCGTTTTATCGTCCGCTATCTCTCGCGCCCCCTGCATTTTTTTGGAGGGATCGGAGCAGTAATGATTGCCGTAAGCGTAGTATTAGCAAGCTGGCTCCTATTCAAAAAACTGGTTTGGCGCGAAGCCATTTTCATTAAAAACGGACCAATGCTGATTTTTGCCGCAGTAACTTTTCTGGGGGGGGTGCAGTTTTTAGGGCTTGGCTTGCTGGGAGATTTACTGACACGATTATATTACGCGCCACAACGGAGAAATATCTATAACGTGGCACGAATATACCGGAGCAAATTGTAAGGCTATTGAGGCAAAGCATCAAAGAAGGTCGTCTCCCGAACTTGAGTTGATTTACAATTCCCGGCGATATGACCAAGCCGGATAAAAAGCTGAAAAGTGATGAGTTAGTAACTCCCAGTTCTTTCTGTTGGAACGAGAAGTGCGCCGATTA